>Ga0065165_1000248_pt1 | contig 93216 bp, 74 predicted proteins | sample AraplaMF_Cvi_mMF_FD_63813 | JGI IMG/M metagenome (GOLD analysis project Ga0065165, IMG submission 63813) | Arabidopsis root microbial communities from the University of North Carolina, USA - plate scrape MF_Cvi_mMF (version 2) (version 3) | ecosystem: Host-associated > Plants > Roots >... | reverse complement strand
GACATCAAGGACTTCATGTTCGGCGAGATGAAAAAGCCCGGTGGGGCCATCCTTGCCGGCCTGGAGCATCTGGATGACCGCTACCTGAAGGCCGTGGGCTACGCCACCAAGAGCAAGCGCGGCGGGCTGCCCAAGATGGTGCTGATCGGCGACATCGTCGGCGACGATGCCGACGAGGTGGCGCGTGCCACCAGCGAAGTCGTGCGCCTGGCCAATGGCCGTTCCGGCGAGGGCTTCATTGCGGTGAGCGCCGACGCGCGCAAGAAGTTCTGGCTGGACCGCAAGCGCACCGCGGCGATCTCCAAGCACACCAATGCCTTCAAGGTGAACGAGGACGTGGTCATCCCGCTGCCTCGCATGGGCGAATACACGCTGGGCATCGAGCGCATCAACATCGAGCTGTCGCTGCGCAACAAGCTCAAGCTGGTCGATGCGCTGAGGGACTTCTTCACGACCGGCCACCTGCCGCTGGGCAAGAGCGACGACGCGGGCGAGATCCCCAGCGCTGAACTGCTGGAAGACCGGGTGCAGCAGGCGCTGGCCCTGCTGGACGAGGTGGGTCTGCTGTGGCGCACCTGGATGCAGGAGCTGGATGTCGCGCAGCCGCAAGGGCGCAGCTATTTTGAGCAGCTGCAGGACTACACGCTGCGGGCCAGCTGGCGCACGCAGATCCTCAAGCCCTTGCAGGACGTGTTCGCCGGCGCCTCGTTTGCGCCCATCCTGGCCGAGTGCAAGCGCATCCACAAGGAGGTGCTGCGCGGCCGGGTCTGGGTGGCGCTGCACATGCATGCCGGCGATGGCAATGTGCACACCAACATCCCGGTGAACTCGGACAACTACGAGATGCTGCAGACCGCGCATGAGGCGGTGGGGCGCATCATGACGCTGGCGCGATCGCTGGATGGCGTCATCTCCGGCGAGCATGGCATTGGCATCACCAAGCTGGAGTTCCTCACGGACGACGAGCTGGCCAACTTCGCCAGCTACAAGGCCAAGGTCGACCCGGAAGGGCGCTTCAACAAGGGCAAGCTGCTGCGGCCCGTGGCCGGCTCGCAGAGCACCTTTGCCGACCTGACCAATGCCTACACGCCGAGCTTCGGCCTGATGGGGCATGAGTCGCTGATCATGCAGCAGAGCGACATCGGCGCCATCAGCGAGTCCATCAAGGACTGCCTGCGCTGCGGCAAGTGCAAGCCGGTCTGCGCCACGCATGTGCCGCGCGCCAATCTGCTGTACAGCCCGCGCAACAAGATCCTGGCCACGTCGCTGCTGGTGGAGGCCTTCCTGTATGAGGAGCAGACGCGCCGCGGCGTGTCGATCAAGCACTGGGAAGAGTTCGAGGATGTCGCGGACCACTGCACGGTCTGCCACAAGTGCGTCAACCCCTGCCCGGTGAAGATCGACTTCGGCGACGTCACCATGAACATGCGCAACCTGCTGCGCAAGATGGGCAAGAAGAGCTTCCGGCCGGGCAATGCGGCGGCCATGTTCATGCTCAATGCCACCAATCCCGAGACCATCAAGGTGGCACGCGCTGCCATGGTGGGCGTGGGCTTCAAGGCGCAGCGCATGGCCAACCGGGTGCTGGGCGGGCTGGCGCGCAAGCAGACGCAGGCGCCGCCGGCCACCGTGGGCAACGGGCCGGTGAAGGAACAGGTCATCCACTTCATCAACAAGAAGCTGCCTGGCAACCTGCCGAAGAAGACGGCCCGCGCGCTGCTGGACATCGAGGACAAGAACTACGTTCCGATCATCCGCAACCCGGCCACCACGCGCACGGATGCGGAGGCGGTGTTCTATTTCCCGGGCTGCGGCTCCGAGCGCCTGTTCAGCCAGGTGGGCCTGGCCACCCAGGCGATGCTCTGGCACGCAGGTGTGCAGACGGTGCTGCCGCCGGGTTATCTGTGCTGCGGCTATCCGCAGCGGGGTTCGGGCCAGTTCGACAAGGCCGAAAAGATCATCACGGACAACCGGGTGCTGTTCCACCGCGTGGCCAACACGCTGAACTACCTGGACATCAAGACCGTGGTGGTGTCCTGCGGCACTTGTTATGACCAGCTGCAGGGCTACAAGTTCGAGGACATCTTCCCGGGCTGCCGCATCGTGGACATCCACGAATACCTGCTGGAAAAGGGTGTGACGCTGCAGGGCAAGCAGGCCTACCTCTATCACGACCCCTGCCACTCGCCGATGAAGCTGCAGGATCCGATGAAGACGGTGAAGGCGCTGGTCGGGCCCGAGGTGATGAAGAGCGAGCGCTGCTGCGGCGAGAGCGGCACCTTGGGCGTCACGCGGCCGGACATCTCGACGCAGGTGCGCTTCCGCAAGGAAGAAGAGCTGCGCAAGGCCGAGGCGCATTTGCGCGGCACCGGCAAGGTGGGTGAGCAGGAGAACCTGAAGATCCTGACCAGCTGCCCGAGCTGCCTGCAAGGGCTGAGCCGCTACGGCGGGGACCTGCAGAACGGCCTGCTGGAAGCCGACTACATCGTCGTGGAGATGGCCCGGCAGATCCTCGGCGAGCAGTGGATGCCGGAGTACGTAGCGCAAGCCAATAACGGCGGTATCGAGCGGGTTCTGGTGTGAACCCCCGCTTGAGCGGACCTAAGGTCCGCTCAAGCCGCCCCCCGAGGGGGCTGCGGGCCGGCTTGGGGCGGCCCGGCGCCGGCCCTCTCGGCGAACCACCAGCCCCGCTTGAACGGCGCTACGCGCGTTCGGCGCGACCAGGTGCGAAGAGGCGGCTCCGTTGGAGACTGTTTGACTCCGGCCGTTCTCGCCTAAGGCTCGCCCATCCGCCCGCCACGGGGGGGCTGCGGGCCGCTTTGGGGGCGGCCCGGCGCCGGCCCTCTCGGCGAACCATCAGCCCCGCTTGAACGGCGCTGCGCGCGTTCGGCGCGACCAGGTGCGAAGAGGTGGCTCCGCTGGAGGCTGTTGGGCCCCGGCCCATTCTCGCCTAAGGCTCGTCCATCCGCCCCCGGAGGGCCTGCGAGGGAACTGCCAAAATGGGACGGCGGGGAAAGCTCGCTGGTGAATTTGGTTAAGTTGTCGTACAACCTTTGCAATGAACGCTCGTCCGTCGTCCCCGCGTCGCCCCCGTAGCCTCGCCCATGGCCTGGTGGAGACCCTGGGTGAACGCATCCGCACCGGCATGCTGGCCTCTGGGGACAAACTGCCCACCGAGGCCGCCATCATGGCCGAATTCGATGTGAGCCGGACCGTCGTGCGCGAAGCCATCTCAAAGCTGCAGGCCGCCGGGCTGGTCGAAACCCGCCATGGCATTGGCACCTTCGTGCTGGGCATGGGGGAGGGCGGGGCCTTCCGGATCTCCGCCGACCAAATGGCCACGCTGCATGACGTTGTGGCCGTGCTGGAGCTTCGTATAGGCCTCGAAACCGAGGCCGCGGCACTGGCGGCCCAGCGCCGCTCAGACCGCCAGCTCGGCGTGATGCGGGAAGCACTCCAGGCCTTCGCCGCCGCCGCTGCGGCCGGGCGCGACGCCGTGGGCGCCGATTTCCTGTTCCATCTCGAAATCGCCCGGGCCACCGGCAATCCGCACTTCGAGCAGCTGATGACCACGCTCGGCGCCCCCAGCATCCCGCGCGCCCGCCTGGCCAGCCTCGCCGCCGATCAGCAAGACCCCGCCGCCCAGCGCGACTACCTGCTGCGCGTCAACGCCGAGCACGAAAGCATCCTCAACGCCATCGCCGCCCAAGACAGCGAAGGCGCACGCGCCGCCATGCGCACGCACCTGGCCAACAGCCGCGAGCGCCGTCGCCGCGCCGCCCAGACCCTGCAGGAACAAACGGCCGCCTGAACGGCGGTCGCTACGTGTAATTCCCGATCCCTCAGGCGGCCCACCCCCGTTGTCAGGCTTTCGGCTCAACTTGTATGATGACTGACAACAAGGCCGCCACACGTGGTTGATAGAGCGGCCCCTTTCTGAATCGGCCGGTCCAGGCAGGGCCGGCAACTGGAGACACAGATGAACCGCTTGATCCGCCGCCTGGGCTCGGGACTGTCCACCGCCGTGCTGTCCCTCGGCCTGACCACCGCCGTTGCCACCATGGCCGCCAGTCCTGCACTGGCCGCCAGCTTCCCCGACAAACCCGTCACGATGCTGGTGCCCTTCCCGCCAGGCGGCACCAGTGACTTCCTGGCCCGCGCCATGGGCGCCAAGCTCCAGCAGAAGTGGGGGCAGACCGTCATCGTGGACAACCGCCCAGGCGCGACCGGCACGCTGGGCACCGCCCAGATCAAGCGCGCCGCCCCGGATGGCTACAACATCCTCGTGTCGTCGCTCGGCCCCTTCGTCATCGCGCCCCACCTGCTCAAGGCGGTGCAGTACGACGCCCTCAAGGACCTGGACCTGCTGACCGTGGCCGTGCAGGCCCCCAACGTCCTGGTGGTGCCAGCCTCCTCGCCGCTGAAGTCCATGAAGGACGTGATCGACGAGATGAAGAAGCGCCCGGGCCAGGTGAGCTTCTGCTCCTCCGGCAACGGATCGTCCGACCACCTGACGGCCGAGCTGTTCTGGCTGCAGACCGGCACCTCCGGCCTGCATGTGCCCTACAAGGGCGGCGGCCCGGCCATCAGTGACCTGCTGGGCGCCCAGATCGATGCCTCGTTCCAGAACATCAATTCGGTGCTCTCCCATATCCAGGCCGGCAAGCTGCGCGCACTGGCCGTGACCGGCGACAAGCGCTCGGCCGTGCTGCCTGATGTGGCCACGCTGAGCGAGCTGGGCGTCAAGGGCGCCGACGTCTACTCCTGGCAAGGCGTTGCCGTGCCGCGCGGCATGCCCCCGGCGCTGCGCACCCAGCTGGTCAAGGACATGACCACGGTGCTGCAGGACCCCGCCATCCAGAAGCAGTTCCACGACCTGGGCTTCGAAATCGTGGCCAGCAATCCGGATCAGGCCCAGGCATTCCAGAAGGTCGAGTTCGCCCGGTGGAAGCAGCTGATCGAGGCTCGCAAGATCACTGCAGATTAGGACTGGCCCCCCCCTACCGCCTTGCGGCGGCCCCCCAGGGGGCGAGCCGGGGACTGGCGGAGCCAGATCTCCCGGGCTCCGCGCGAGGGGTCGGCCCGGGGGGCCTCTCTGGGTGAGTGGTTTTCGTTGGCTGGCGCTGTTGGCGGGGCTGGTCTGTGATGGAGAGACGTGATGAGCAAGAGTCCTGTGGTGAAGTCGGCGCGTGCCATTCCAGTGGCGGGCCGCGATGGGATGCTGATGAATCTGAGCGGGGCGCATGCGCCGTTTTTCACGCGCAATTTGTTGATCCTGGAAGATAGCGATGGCCATGTCGGTGTGGCCGAGATCCCCGGCGGTGAGTCGATACGCAAGACGCTGGATGAAGCAGGCGCCATGCTCGTCGGCCAACCAGTCGCCACCTGGAATGCCTTGCTGAATCAGGTGAAGCAACGCTTCCAGGGCCTGGATGTGGGCGGCCGCGGGCTGCAGACCTTCGACCTTCGCACCACCATCCACGTGCTCACCGCCGTGGAATGCGCGCTGCTGGACCTGCTGGGACAGCACCTGGGCGTGCCCGTGTGCGACCTGCTCGGCGAAGGCCGCCAGCGCGACAGCGTGGCCATGCTCGGCTACCTGTTCTTCGTGGGCGACCGCACCCAAACCAACCTGCCCTATGTGAATCCGGAAGACGAGCCGGAAGGCGACGCCTGGCTCGCCCAGCGCCACCGCACCGCCCTGACGCCCGAGACCATCGTGGCACAGGCCGAAGCAGCCCAGGCACGCTACGGCTTCAAGGACTTCAAGCTCAAGGGCGGCGTGCTCGCCGGTGAGGCCGAAGTCGAAGCCATCCGCGCCCTCAAGGCCCGCTTCCCGGAGGCCCGCATCACGCTGGACCCCAACGGAGGCTGGCTGCTGAAGGACGCGATCCGCCTGCTGCGCGACCTGGGTTCCGTGCTGGCCTATGCCGAGGACCCCTGCGGCGCCGAAGACGGCTTCTCCGGCCGCGAGGTGATGGCGGAGTTCCGCCGTGCCACCGGGCTGCCCACCGCCACCAACATGGTGGCCACCGACTGGCGCCAGTTCACCCACGCCCTGACCCTGCAGTCCGTGGACATCCCGCTCGCCGACCCGCATTTCTGGACCATGTCCGGCGCCGTGCGCGTCGCCCAGACCTGCCGCGACTTCGGCCTGACCTGGGGCTCCCACTCCAACAATCACTTCGATGTGTCGCTGGCCATGTTCACCCATGCTGCCGCCGCCGCACCCGGCCGCCTCACGGCCATCGATACCCATTGGATCTGGCAGGACGGCCAGTTCCTCACCACGAATCCCCTGCGCATCGTGGGCGGCGAGGTCGCCGTACCCAAGACGCCCGGGCTCGGCGTGACGCTGGACATGGCAGCCGTCGAGGCCGCCCATCAGCTGTACCTGCAGCATGGCCTGGGCGCCCGCGACGACGCCGTCGCCATGCAGTTCCTCATTCCCGGCTGGCGCTTCGACCCGAAGCGTCCGTGCCTCGTGCGCTGAGCGGCACGCGCCCTCACGCCATTCCCCCTTCACCAGGACCGGCACGCTCCCTTCGAGAGTCCATCAGGAGATCGTTCGATCCACCGGCCCGGCTGATGCCTTCCACCCCTTGGAGAGAGACACATGCATTCCCAGACATCAATGGTCCAGCCCCGTCGCCAAGCCCGCGGCCTCACCCGACGCGCAGCACTCACCGTGGCCACGACCGCGGCGGCCGCAGCCCTGAGCCTGGTCGCTGGCGGCGCCTGGGCGCAGGCCTGGCCCACCAAGCCGGTGCGCATCATCGTGCCCTACACCCCGGGCGGCTCCTCGGACATCATCGCCCGCGCCATCCAGCCGATGCTGGCCGAAGCGCTGAAGCAGCCGATCATCATCGACAACAAGCCCGGTGCCAGTGGCAACCTCGGCGCCGATGCAGTGGCCAAGGCCAGCGACGATCACACCCTGCTGATGTGCGACGTGACCGCGCTGGCCATCAGCCCCTCGCTCTACACCAAGCTGGCCTTCGATCCCTCCAAGGACCTCAAGGGCGTGGCCATGCTGGCCTACAGCCCGCATATGCTGGTTGTCCACCCGTCGGTGCCGGCCAACAACCTGAAGGAATTGGTGGCCCTGTCCAAGACGTCCAAGATCGACTTCGCCGTCACCGCCATGGGCAGCGCACCTCACCTGGCCGGCTACGCGGTGGCCGCGGCCACCGGCGCCAAGTGGGAGTACATCCCTTACAAGGGCGGCTCGCAGGCGGTGACCGACACCATCGCCGGGCAGACCCAGGTGCTGATGAACGGCATGCTGGCCACGCTGCCCTTCGTGCAGAACGGCAAGCTCAAGGTGCTGGGCGTGAGCAAGTCCACCCGCGTGCCGCTGCTGCCCAATGTGCCCACCATCGCGGAGCAGGGCGCGCCGGGCTTCGAGTCCGGCACCTGGCAAGGCATCCTGGCACCGGCCAGCATGCCGCCCGCCGCCGTGAACAAGCTCTCCGCCGAGCTGATCCGCATCATCCGCTCGCCGGACCTGCGCGCCCGCCTGGCTTCCCAGGGCGCCGAGGTGAGCACCATGAACCCGACCGAGTTCGGCGCCTTCTTCACCAAGGAGCGCCAGAACTGGGCCGGGGTGGTGGCCAAGAGCGGCATCAAGCTCGACTGACCCCTCATCCCCCGATCGTTTGACGCGGCGCCGTCCAGTTTCCCAAGCGCCAGGAAGGACCTCCCCATGCCGACACCCACCACGCCGTACAGCAGCTTTCCCAATACCTTTCGCCAGCGCCTGATCGCCGGCGAACGCCTGATCGGCTGCTGGTGCTCGCTCGCCAATCCCATCACCACCGAGGTGCTGGGTGTGGCCGGGTTCGACTGGCTGCTGCTGGACGGCGAACACTCGCCCAACGACGTCATCAGCTTCGTGCCGCAGCTCATGGCCCTGAAGGACAGCGTCAGCGCGCCCGTCGTGCGGCCCTCCAGCAACAACGTCGTCGAGATCAAGCGGCTGCTGGATGCCGGCTTCTCCAACTTCCTGGTGCCCTTCGTGGAGACGGCCGACCAGGCCCGCATGGCCGTGGCCGCCACGCGTTATCCGCCGCAGGGCATCCGGGGGGTCTCCGTGGCCCAGCGCAACAACCGCTACGGCACCATTGCCGGCTACTTCCAGGGCGTGAACGAGCAGATCAGCGTGAGCCTGCAGATCGAGAGCCCGGCCGGCGTGGCGGCGGTGGCGGAGATCGCCGCCGTGGACGGCGTGGATGCCATCTTCATCGGGCCGTCCGACCTGGCTGCCGGCTACGGCCATCTGGGCAACCCGGGACATCCCGACGTGCAAGCGGCCATGGCCAGCATCTTCCAGACCGTCAAGGGCCTGGGCAAGGCGGTCGGCATCCTGGCGCCGGTCGAGGCCGATGCGCGCCGCTACATCGAAATGGGCGCCACCTTCGTGGCAGTGGGCAGTGACCTGGGCGTGTTCCGGTCCGGCACGCAGGCCCTGCGCGACAAGTATCTTTGAACTGACATCCGAAGGAGAAGTCATGAGCACCAATATCGGTTTCATCGGCCTGGGCATCATGGGCGCCCCCATGGCCCTGCGCCTGGCGCAGGGCGGCCACCGGCTGTTCGTCCACACGCGCAGCAAGGTGCCTGATGATGTGGCCGCCGCCGGGGCCACCGTGCTGGACAGCGCGGCGGAAGTCGCGCGCCAGGCAGATGTCATCTTCACCATGGTGCCGGACACGCCCGACGTGGAACTGGTGCTGTTCGGCGCCAAGGGCGTGGCGGAAGGGCTGTCCAAGGGCAAGACGGTGGTGGACATGAGCTCCATCTCCCCCATGGCCACCAAGGACTTCGCCGCCCGCATCGAGGCGCTGGGCGCCGAATGGCTGGATGCCCCCGTCTCCGGCGGGGAGGTCGGCGCCAAGGCCGGCACGCTGAGCATCATGGTGGGCGGCAAGCCCGGCACCTTCGACCGCATCCAGCCGCTGTTCGCGCTCATGGGCAAGAACATCACGCTGGTGGGCGGCGCAGGCGCCGGCCAGACCACCAAGGTGGCCAACCAGATCATCGTGGCGCTGAACATCGCCGCGGTCAGCGAAGCCCTGGTGTTTGCCTCCAAGGCCGGCGCCGACCCGGCGAAGGTGCGCGAGGCCCTGATGGGCGGCTTTGCGTCCAGCCGCATCCTCGAAGTCCATGGCGAGCGCATGATCAAGCGCACGTTCAACCCGGGCTTTCGCATCGGGCTGCACCAGAAGGACCTGAACCTGGCGCTGCAAAGTGCCAAGGCCCTGAGCCTGTCGCTCCCCAACACGGCCAACACGGCGCAGCTGATGCAGGCCTGCGCCGCCCAGGGCTGGGACCAGCTGGACCATTCCGCGCTCGTGCGGGCGGTGGAACTGCTGGGCCATCATGAGCTGGGCGACACGACCGATTGATCGCCATGGCCGGGGGAAGATTCCTCCGGCGCTTCCTGCAAGGCCTGTATGACCGCTGTTCCCACCCTCGACGATCCCCGCGCATTGCTTCGCCATCTCTATCAGGTGGCGGTCGAGCGCGCCTTGCCAGGCAAGATCCTGGCCGGCCATCTGCCGCCTCCGCCCAAGGGCCGCACCCTGGTGCTGGGGGCAGGCAAGGCGGGAGGCTCGATGGCCCAGGCACTGGAGGCCGCATGGCCGGCCAGCGCGCCGCTGTCGGGGCTGGTGATCACGCGCTATGGTCACGTACCGCCGGAGTACCGGCCGCAGCGCCTGGAGCTGGTGGAGGCCGCCCACCCCGTGCCCGATGCGGCCGGTGAGCGGGCCGCCGCGCGCATGCTCGCGCTGGTGCGCGAGAGCCAGCTCACCGAAGACGACCTGGTCATCTGCCTGATCTCCGGCGGTGGGTCGGCCCTGCTGAGCCTGCCGGCCGCGGGCCTGACCCTGGCGGACAAGCAGGCGGTGAACCGGGCGCTGCTGGCCAGTGGCGCGGCCATCCAGGACATGAACTGCGTGCGCAAGCACCTCTCGGCCATCAAGGGTGGACGCCTGGCCGCCGCCTGTGCGCCGGCCCGCGTCCTGACGCTGATGATCTCCGATGTGCCGGGCGACGATCCCGCCATCATTGCCTCCGGCCCCACCGTGCCGGATGCCACCACCTGCGCCGATGCGCTGGACATCTGCCGCCGCTACGGCATCGAACTGCCCGCCGTGGCCACCCGGGCCCTGGAGCGGGGTGAGTGGGAAACCCCCAAGCCAGGCGACCCGCGTTTCCACGGCCATGAGCACCGCATCATTGCCGCTCCGCGCCAGAGCCTGGAAGCAGCGGCCGAAGCCGCGCGCCTGCAGGGGCTGCCGGCCTACGTGTTGTCCGATGAAATCGAAGGAGAGTCGCGCGACGTGGGACGGGTGCATGCTGCGCTCGCGCGAGAGGTCGCCCGCCACGGCCAGCCCTTCCAGCGGCCCTGCGTGATCCTCTCCGGCGGCGAAACCACCGTGACGCTCAAACCCAACCCCGGCCGCGGCGGCCGTGCGGGTGAATTCCTGCTCGGTTGCGTGCTGGCACTGGGCGCCGAACCGTCGATCTGGGGGCTCGCCGCGGATACCGACGGCATCGATGGCGTGGAGGACAACGCGGGGGGCTTCATCACGCCAGACAGCCTGGCACGCGCCCAGGCCCTGGGCCTGAAGCCGGCGGAACTGCTGGCCGCCAACAATGGCTATGCGTTCTTCGAAGCCCTCGGCGACCTGCTCATCACCGGGCCCACCCAGACCAACGTGAACGACTTCCGCGCGCTGCTGGTGCGCTGAGCCATCACGTATCAACTTGCAACAACGGCCCGGCGAGGGCCTGTTGTTGACCTGCCGCAAGGCAGGAGCGGCGCGGAGCCGCGACAGTGCTGCATTAGCGTTCAGCCATCTGCACCGTGCCTGACTCCGATCCACGCCGAAACGATCCAGCCGCACCTGCCGATGCGCCTCAGGTGTCGGCCAATGCCGCCAGCTACAGCGAAGGCTTGAGCGGCGCCCATCCCTTTGCCGGGTTGGTGGGCGCGGCCGCGCACATGCCGCGCTTGCCGTCCGGGGCCGCTTCGCCGGCCGGTGATGTCCGAGGGTCGCTGCCGCTGTCAGCCGCTCTGCCCGCGTCCGCGTTCCCGCCGTTGCCGCTGGGCCAGTCCATCGTCTCCTCGTCGATTGCCGGCAAGCTGATCAACTGGTCCGCACTGCTATGCGGCCTGGCGCTGCCGGATGAGGCGCGTCAATGGTTGAACGGCATGGTGGGCGTGCGGGCGCTGCGGCAGGGCGCCGCCATCTTCCGACACGGCCAGGCCGCCACCCACCTGTATGCGGTCTGCCAGGGCAGCGCCGGCCTGGGCCGCAACCGCCGTGGCCGTGCGGATGTGTTGATGCAGAGCTTCCAGTTGCGGCGCGCCGTCGGTGAAGGCCAGTGGCTCGATCTGCATACGGCGTGGCTGAGCCGCACCCATGACCTCGACGCGTGCGCGCTGGTCACGCCCACACTCATCGTGGAATGGCCGATGCATCTGGCGCGCGACTGGTTGAAGACACAGCCGGAGGTGGCCGTGGCGCTGATGCAGGCCATGGCCGCGCAGCTGCAAAGCCTGAGCGGCGAACTGCATGACCTGCTGTCCAAGGATGCGCTGGGGCGCGTGGCGGGCTGGCTGATGCGCTGCGCGGGCATGCACTCACGCTTTCGCATGGACGAGCGCAAGCGGGATGTCGCTGCACAGCTCGCCGTGTCGCCCGAGACCTTCTCGCGCATGATGCGCCAGCTGGAGCAGCGCGGGCTGGTCCTGGTGGACGGGTACGACATCGAGTTGCTGGACCGCATCGCCCTGATCCGCCTGGCCGGCGCGGTGTAGCGCCGGCCTGCGGGGGCAGCGCGGCAGCAGGCACGGCCTGCCCCTGCCATCAGCGATAGGGGCTTATAGCCGCAGCGCAGAGACAGGCTTAGACTCTGGCGGCATGAGCGGCCCTAGCGTGGAGGTCTCGGCGATGAACACCAGTGCGGAACGTTTCTTCGGCGGTCACGGCAGCCTGCCCGTCATGCCCGAGGTGGGCCGGCGCCTGTTGCTGAGCCTGGATGACGACAGGGTGACGCTGACGCAGATCGCAGAGCTGATCGGCAAGGACTCCACGCTCTCCGCCAAGGTGCTGCGTCTGGCCAACTCCGCCCGCTACAGCCCTTCCCACACCATCGCCACGCTGCAGGATGCTGCCATGGCCCTGGGTCTGGAGACGCTTCGCAACCTGGCCATGGCTGCCAGCATCTCGGGCAGCTTTCCGCAGGTGCAGGGCCTGGACCGGCAGCGTTTCTGGCGCCACAGCGTGCGCACGGCCGGCTATGCGCGGCTGCTGTGCAAGCTGCTGCAAGGGGACGCGGACACCGCCTATCTGGCCGGCCTGATGCTGCGCACCGGCCAGCTGCTGATGGCCTTGCGGGAGCCCGCACAGATTGCGGAGGTCGAGTCCCATGCCATCGAGCCGGGCAGCCGCTTTTCGCTGGAGATGAGCCGCTTTGCCTGCACCCATGCCGATGTCACGGCGGCGCTGGCGCAGCATTGGCACTTCCCCGGCAACCTGGTGGAGGCGTTCAAGGATGCGAATGCGCCGCTGGAAATCCGGCCGTTCTCCCTGCTCGCGGCGGTGCTGCACCTGGCAGAGGTACTGGCCGACGCGGCGGATCAGCAGCTAGATCCGGTCAAGGCGCTGCAGGCCGCAGTGCCGGAGCTGGTGGAGCACCTGCATCTGGACCTGGACTTCCTGCGCCTTCGGCTGGAGGGCGCGGGTGATCCGGGTGCCGATGTTGATCTGATGCTGCACTGAGCCGCCGTCAAACGCGGCGGCGCTCGCCCTGCGCCAGCACGGTGCCGACCGCGTCCAGCACGGCTTCGGCCGTGGCCGGCGCGCGCAGTGGCGGATCGCAGCGGGCCGGGCCGACGGCGGCCACTGCGTCCTTGATGGCCAGCAGCACCGAGAACGGCAGCAGCAGCGGCGGCTCTCCCACGGCCTTGGAACGATGGATGCTGTCCGCGCGGTTCGGCGCATCGAAGAGCGCCACCCGGAAGTCCTGCGGCATGTCGTTGGCCGTCGGAATCTTGTAGGTGCTGGGCGCATGCGTGAGGAGCTTGCCGGAGGACGGGTGCCACACCAGCTCCTCGGTGGTGAGCCAGCCCTGGCCCTGCACGAACGCGCCCTCCACCTGGCCAATGTCCAGCGCAGGATTGAGCGACTGGCCCACGTCATGCAGGACATCGGCGCGCAGCACCCGCGATTCACCCGTGAGCGTGTCCACCACCACGTCGGCGACCGCAGCGCCGTACGCAAAATAGAAGAAGGGCTTGCCCTGCAACCGGGCCCGGTCCCAGTGCAGGCCGGGCGTGGCATAGAAGCCGTCGCTCCACAGCTGGATGCGTTCCAGATAGGCCTTGGCCACCAGATCCGCAAAACCGATGCTGCGGCCGTCTCCCGAGACCTGCCCCCCCTGGAACACCAGGGCTTGCTCCGCGCAGCCCAGCAGGCGCGCGGCCAGTGGCACCAAGCGCTCGCGGATCTTGCGCGCCGCGTCCTGGGCGGCCTTGCCGTTGAGGTCCGCCCCGGTGGACGCCGCGGTGGCGGAGGTGTTGGCCACCTTGCTGGTGTCGGTGGCCGTGGCGCGCACGCGCTCCATCGGAATGCCCAGCTCATGGGCCACCACCTGGCTCACCTTGGTGTTCAGGCCCTGGCCCATCTCCGTGCCACCATGATTCACCAGCACCGAGCCGTCCGTGTAGACATGCACGAGCGCACCGGCCTGGTTGAGGTGGACCACGTTGAACGAGATGCCGAACTTCAAGGGCGTCAGCGCCAGGCCACGCTTGAGTACCGGGCTGCCGGCATTGAAGGCGTCGATCTCGGCGCGGCGTGCTTGGTAGCCGGAGGTCTCGACCAGCCGGTCGGTGAGCGGCTGCAGCAGGTTGTCTTCCACCTGCTGTCCATACGGCGTCACGTCCTGCCCCGCTCGGTAGAAATTGCGCTGGCGTACCAGCAGCGGGTCCAGGCCCAGGCGCCTGGCCACGCCATCCATGATCATTTCAACCGCCAAGGCGCCTTGCGGCCCCCCGAAGCCTCTGAACGCCGTATTGCTCTGCGTGTTCGTGCGTGCGCAGTACCCGTGCAGCGCCACATGGGGTAGCCAGTAGGCATTGTCGAAATGGCACAGGGCGCGGGTCATCACCGGCGCGGAAAGGTCAGCGCTGTGCCCGCAGTTGGAGATCAGGTCCACCTCGGCGCCCAGCACATGGCCGGCGTCGTCAAAGCCGACGCGCCAGCGGTAGTCAAAGCCGTGCCGCCGGCCGGTCACCAGGAAATCATCGTCACGGTCCACCCGCAGCTTCACAGGCACGCGAAGCCGCGTGGCCGCCAGGGCGGCGATGCAGGCAAACAGCGCGGACTGCGACTCCTTGCCACCGAAGCCGCCGCCCATGCGTCGGCACTGCACCGTCACCTGATGCGACGCCCAGCCCAGCGCATGGGCCACCAGCTGCTGCATCTCCGACGGATGCTGCGTGGAGCAGTGGATCAGCAACGCCTGGTTCTCCTGAGGCAGGGCATAGCTGATCTGGCCTTCGAGGTAGAACTGTTCCTGCCCACCCACGGACCACTGGCCCTCCAGGGAGTGGGGCGCCTGGGCCCGCGCCGTGCCGGCGTCTCCCCGGTTCAGGTGCATGGGCGGCACCACATACTGGCCCAGGGCATGGGCCTCGAGCGCGGTGAGCACTGGCGGCAGGGGTTCGGCCCGGATGGCCTGTCCGGCCATGGAGGCGGCGCGCCGGGCGAGCTCACGGTCCGTCGCGATGACCGCGAACACCGGCTGGCCCAGATAGCGCAGCTCGCCCGAGGCCAGCAACGGGTCGTCATGCACCAGCGGGCCACAGTTGTTGTCACCCGGGATGTCGGCGGCTGTGATCACGTCCACGACGCCAGGTTGACCACGCAGCAGGGCCAGATCGACGGACAGCAGGCGGCCGTGGGCCAGCGGCGACAGGCCCAATGCGGCATGCAGTGTCCCGCGTGCCTCGGGAATGTCGTCGGTATAGACGGCCTCGCCGCTCACATGCAGATGGGCAGACTCATGCACCCGGCTGACGCCCACCTGCGCTTGCGAAGCGAGGGCGGCCAGCGGACCTTCCAGCGCCAGTTCCAGCGGCTTGTTCATGGCTGGGCTCCCAGCGCGGCTGGCCCGGTGGCCGGGACTGAGGGATGGAGCTGCCAGACGCTCACGGCGCTACTCGGCAGGGGCGCGTCGGTGCGGGTCTCCAGCCAGAACCGGCGCAGCAGGTTCTTTGCGACCCGCAGGCGGTAGTCGGCACTGGCGCGCAGGTCGGTCAGCGGCTTGAAGTCCTGTGTCAGCGCCTCTGCGGCCGCGGCCTGGCTGGCTTCGTTCCATGGCTGGCCCAGCACAGCCGCTTCGGCGGCCGCTGCACGCTTGACGATGGCCGCCATCCCGCCGAAGGCAAAGCGAGCCTCGCGCACTACACCCTGGTCGACGACCAGCGCCAGCACCGCGCACAGTGCGGAGATGTCGCTGTCGTAGCGCTTGGACACCTTGTAGGCACGAAGCTGGCGCCGCGCTGCCGGCTGGGCGTCTTGCAGGCCTGGCTGCAGCGGCACTTCCAGCGCTTCAAGGAATTCCCCGGGGGCCAGCGCGTTTTTCATGTAGTCCAGGTAGAAGTCTTCCAGCGGCAGGCGGCGCTGCGCCGCCCCCTTGCGCAGCACCAGGCGAGCGCCCAGCGCAAGCAGCGCAGGCGCGCCGTCGCCAATGGGCGAGCCGTTGGCGATGTTGCCGCCCAGCGTGCCCGCATGGCGGACCGGTGGCGAGGCGAAGCGCAGCCACAGTTCGCGCAGCTCCGGCACATGGCGGCTCAAGGCCTGCCAGGCGTCTTCCAGCGCCGCGCCAGCGCCAATGCGCAGGAGGCCGTCGGCCGCCTCGATGGTGCGCAGGGCCGTGACGCGTGAGGTGAGCAGCAGGTCGCCAAGTTCACGATGCTGCTTGTTGACCCACAGGCCCACGTCGGTGGCGCCCGCGACGATGCGTGCGGCGGGCCACTGCTCCCGGAGTTCGGCGAACGCGGCAACCGTGTGCGGCGCCATCACCCGCTGCGCGGCGCCAGTGCGTGATGCCGCCTCGTAGAGCAGCGGCGCGTCGGTGGCCATGGCCTGCAGCGCTGCCCGCACGGGACCACGGTCCAGGCACCGGGCGGGTGCGTCGAACATGCGCTCTCCGGCGTCGAGCAAAGGCCGGTACCCGGTGCAGCGGCACAGGTTGCCGGAGAGGTCGTCCGCGAGCTGTTGCCGCGTCGGGCGCGTGCCGGCCGCCTGGTGGCGCTCATAGAGCGCTTGCAGCGTCATGGCAAAGCCCGGCGTGCAGAAGCCGCACTGGGAGGCATGACAGGCCACCAGCGCCTCCTGCACCGGATGCAGCGCGCCGCTGTGGCCCAGGTCTTCGACCGTCAGCAGCGCCTTGCCATCCAGCATCGGCAGGAACTGGATGCAGGCATTGACATTGCGCAGCGCCACCGTTTGACCGTCGGTGTCGAGTTCACCCACCACCACCGTGCAGGCGCCGCAGTCCCCCTCGGCGCATCCCTCCTTCGTCCCCGTGCAGTGCGCCTTCTCGCGCAAATACTGGAGCACCGTCGTCGTGGCGGGAAGCCCCGAGACGGACTGGATCTCTCCACGGTGGAAGAAACGGATGGGGCGGGAGGCGGTCATGGGAGGGCGCGGCGAAAGCAGCAGGGGCGCACAAGCGGCATCCTCAACCCTACTCCTTCGACAGACGAATGGTTATAGCATTCGCCATATGAGGTGTATCTGGAATGGCGTATGGACAAAGTCCTGGATTTCGACAAGATCGAACTTCAATTGGTGCGGGTACTGCAGACTTTGATCCTGGAACGTAGTGTGTCCAAGGCCGCGATGCGGCTTGGCAGCACGCAGCCCGCGGTGAGCGAGAAGCTGCGGCGCCTGCGTGCACTCACCGGAGACCAGTTGCTGGTGCGCAGCGGGGCCGGCATGACCCCGACGGCGGTCGCCCTGGAACTGCTCGGCCCGGCCGAGCGCCTGCTGCGGGAGGCGGACGAACTCTTCGGCACGCATCTGCGCCGCAGCGGCTTCGACCCAGCCACGGCGCAGCTGCGTTACCGCATCGCCGCGAGTGACTACCTCGACCCGCTCTTCCTGCCCCAGCTGGTGGCACGGCTTCAGCGCCTGGCGCCCGGCGTGCAGCTGGACCTGCATCCCCTGACGGCAGACTATGACTACCGCGCGGCCCTGGCACGGGGCGACGTGGACCTGGTCATCGGGAACTGGCTGGAGCCCCCTGGGGAACTGCACATGGGCCGTCTGCTCACCGATGAAGTCGTCTGCCTGGTCAGCCAGCAGCATCCGGCTGTTCGCATGAGCCCGCGGGCCTGGACCCAGGAGCGCTACCTGGATTGCCAGCACCTCGCGCCCATGCCGCTGAGCCGAGGCCAGCCGGGAGTCATCGAGCAGCACCTCCTGTCGCTGGGGCTGCAGCGGCGCATTGCCGTGCGGGGCGCCCATTTCGGGCAGTTGCCGCAGATGGTGGCACGCAGCCTGCTGGTGCTCACCACGGGCCGGCTCTTCTGCCGCCGCTACCTCGACCAACTGCCCGTGACCATTCTTCGTTGCCCCGTGGCTTTCCCGCCGATGACCTACTACCAGCTCTGGCACGACCTCAGCCACCACAGCGCGCCGCTGAGATGGCTGCGCGAGCAGGTGAGGGAAGTGGCCAAGGAGCTGGTGCGGCCATCCTAGGCACTCTTCCTGCCCGAGCTTTTGCAGCGCCCGTCAGCTCAGCGCTGCCTTCTGAACCGACTTGCCCCATGACTGTTTCCACGCCCGCCACTGACCGCCTCGCCCTCAAGGGCGACCTGCTCGATTTCACCGGCCAGCCCGCCTGGGGCCGGGTGGATGACCCGGCCGTGCGATTTCGTCCTGACCACTGGCTGCTGGTGGAAAAAGGCCGGGTGGTGGGCGCCCAGGCGGACGACCCGGGGGACAGCTGGCGACGGGAAGACCACAGCGGGCGGCTGCTCCTGCCCGGCTTCATCGATACCCATGTGCACAGCCCTCAGTTGGACGTGATCGCCTCCTACGGCACCGAACTGCTGGACTGGCTGAACACCTACACCTTCCCGGCCGAACAGCGCTATGCCGATCCGCAGGTGGCCCGCGCCGGTGCCGAGCGGTTCCTCGACGCCTTGCTGGCCCATGGCACCACGTCTGCGGTCGTCTATCCGACGGTGCACAAAGTGTCGGCCGAGGCGCTGTTCGAGGCGGCGGCGGCACGTGGCATGCGCCTGATCACCGGCAAGGTGCTGATGGATCGCCATGCGCCCGACGGGCTGCGGGACGACGTGGCGCAGGCCGAGCGCGATTGCCGCGAGCTGATCGAGCGCCATCACCAGCGCGAGCGGCTGGCCTACGCCGTGACGGTGCGTTTTGCACCCACCAGCACCCCTGAGCAACTGGCCATGGCCGGCCGGCTCTGCCAGCAGGACTCCACGCTCTACATGCAGACCCACGTGGCGGAGAACCGCAGCGAGGTGGACTGGGTGGCACGGCTGTTTCCCGAGGCGCGCAGCTACCTGGACGTCTACGACCGCGTGGGGCTGCTGCATCCGCGGTCCGTCCTGGCCCATGGCATCTGGCTGGACGACCAGGACCATGCGGTGCTTGCCCGCACCGGTGCCCACATCGCCCACTGCCCGTCGTCCAACCTGTTCCTGGGCAGCGGGCTGTTCGACTGGCCCAAGGCGCAGGCCGCGGGGGTGGGCATCAGCGTGGCCAGCGACGTGGGCGGCGGTACGTCGCTCTCCACGCAGCGGACGCTGGCCGATGGCTACAAGGTCCAGGCGCTAAGTGGCCAGCGCCTGACCGCCTGGGCGGGCCTGCATGCGGCCACGCGCGGTGCGGCCCAGGCCCTGGGTTTGTTGGAGGAAGTGGGTCATTTCGGCATGGATACACTGGCTGATGTCTGCATCTGGGACTGGGCCCATGGGACGGTCGCCGACACCCGTATGGCGTTGGCACGCGACCTTCACGAAAAGGTCTTCGCCTGGATCACTCTCTCTGACGAACGCAACCTGGTCGCCAGCTATGTGGCGGGCCAGGAGCGTTACCGCCGCAGCCCATAAGCCGCCCACGCCATGACGCCACGCCTGGAACTCCGCCGCATCAGCAAGTCCTATCCCGGCGTGAAGGCGAGCGACGAGGTGTCGCTGCAAGTGGCGCCCGGCGAGATCCATGCGGTGCTTGGTGAGAATGGTGCCGGCAAGTCCACGCTGATGAAGATCATCGTCGGCGCGGTGCAGGCCGACAGCGGTGAGCTGCTGTGGGACGGCCAGGCACGCCAGATCCGCCACCCGGCGCAGGCGCGCGCCCTGGGCATCAGCATGGTGCACCAGCATTTCTCGCTGTTCGATTCACTGACGGCGGCGCAGAACATCTGGCTGGGCCTGGACCGCCGGGTCTCCCTGGAGGCCGTGCGCGGTTCGGTGAAGCGGCTGGCCGAGCAGTACGGCCTGCCGCTGGACCCGGAGCGACCGGTGCATGCGCTGTCCGTGGGCGAACGCCAGCGGGTGGAGATCCTGCGGGCCCTGATGACGGAGCCACGGCTGCTCATCCTCGACGAACCCACGTCCGTGCTGACGCCGCAGGCGGTGCAGGGCCTGTTCACCACGCTGCGGCAGCTCGCTGCCCAGGGATGTTCGATTCTTTACATCAGCCACAAGCTCGACGAGATCCGCAGCCTGTGCCAGCGCTGCACCGTGATGCGGGGCGGCCGTGTGACCGGCGAAGTGGATCCCCGCCAGGAGACCAACGCCAGCCTGTCGCGCTTGATGATCGGCGCAGAGCCGTCCCGTCCGTCGCCGCGGGCGGTCCATGCACAGGCGCCCGTGCGCCTGGCGCTGCAGGGCCTGGCCGCGGCGCCGTCATCGCCACACGGGGTGCCGCTCCACGATCTTCATCTTGTGCTGCGTGCCGGTGAAATCCTGGGCATGGCCGGCGTGTCGGGCAATGGCCAGCAGGAACTGATGAGCCTGCTCTCCGGTGAAGACGGCCGCTCGCCGCCCGGCACGCTGCTCTGGTCGGACGACGGCGGCGGCGTGCGCGACATCGGCGCGCTCGGGCCCAGGCAGCGCCGCGCGCTAGGGTTGCACCATGTGCCGGAGGAACGGCTGGGCAGGGGGGCCGTACCGGTGATGTCCCTCGCGCAGAACACCTTGCTGACCCGGCGCGAGGCCGTGGGGCGGTGGGGCCACTGGTCGCCCGCCAAAGCCTCGGCGCTGGCCGCCGGGCTGATCAAGCGCTTTGACGTGCGGGCCGCCGGCCCTGACGCTTCGGCGCGCAGCCTCTCCGGAGGCAACCTTCAGAAATTCATCATGGGCCGCGAGATGTCCGCCACACCTCGGCTGCTGATCGTCGCCCAACCGACGTGGGGCGTGGATGTAGGCGCCGCTGCGCAGATCCGTGCCGAATTGCTGGCCTTGCGCGACCAGGGCTGCGCCCTGCTGGTGGTGAGCGAGGAACTGGACGAGCTGATGGAACTGAGTGACCGTCTCGTGGTGATGGCGCGTGGACGGCTGTCGCCGGTAGTGCCGGTGGCGCAGGCCTCGGTGGAGCAGATCGGGCTGTGGATGAGCGGCTTGTGGGACGGTGATGGCGCGCTGCCAGAGTCGCAGGCCATGCGGGGTGGGGCGGCCGGGGCAGGGGAGGCGCGGCATGTTCAAGCTTGAAGCCCGGGCTCGGCCGTCACGCTGGATTTCATTGGCGTCGCCACTGCTGGCCCTGCTGATCACCACGCTGATCGGCATGGTGCTGTTCGCCAGCTTGGGCAAGGACCCCGTGCAGGGACTGCGCATGTTTTTCTGGGAACCGCTGCGCAATGCCTATGCCTGGGGCGAGCTGGGCCTGAAGGCCACGCCCATGATCCTCATCGCCCTGGGGCTGGCGGTGGCCTTCCGTGCCAACGTGTGGAACATCGGCGCCGAAGGGCAGTTCGTCGTGGGGGCCCTGGCTGCCGGCTGGGTGGCCATGCAAGCGGGGCCGGAAACCGGCCGCTGGATCGTCGTGCCTATCCTGGTGGCCGGCACCGTCGGCGGGCTGGCCTGGGCGGGCGTGACCGCCTGGCTGCGTGACCGCTTCCATGCCAATGAGATCCTGGTGAGCCTCATGCTGGTGTACGTGGCGGAGCTGCTGCTGCAATACCTGGTGTATGGGCCCTGGAAGGACCCGGCTGGCTACAACTTCCCGCAGACCATCACCTTCCTGCCGGCGACCCACGTCCCGCGTCTGTTCCCGGGCACACGGCTGCATATAGGCGTGTGGATCGCGCTGGCGGCGGTCGTGGGCGTGTGGTGGCTGCTGTTCCGGTCCATGGCCGGGTTTGCCTGGCAGGTGGGCGGGCTGGCGCCAGCCGCGGCCCGCTATGCAGGTTTTTCTTCCCGCCGGGCCCTGTGGGGCGCACTGGCGCTGTCCGGCGGGCTCGCGGGCCTGGCCGGCGCGCTGGAAGTGGCCGGCCCGCTGGGCCAGCTGACCCCGTATGTGCCGATGGGCTACGGCTTTGCCGCCATCATCGTGGCCTTCGTGGGGCGCTTGCATCCCGTGGGCATCGTGCTGTCCGGCTTGCTCATGAGCATGTTCTACATCGGGGGTGAGCTGGCGCAGTCGCGGCTGGGCCTGCCCAAGGCCATCACGGGGGTGTTTCAGGGGCTGCTGCTGTTCAGCCTGCTGGCCTGCGACACGCTCGTTCATTACCGCGTTCGCCGCGTTCGCCACGGGCATCGCCCGGCGGCGGAGCCGGCGTCGCCGCCCGCAGCGGCACCCATCCATTCCGGTCAGGAGGTGCGCTGATGGACGCATGGGCCTTGCTGCTGGCAGCCACCCTGAACGCAGGCACGCTCGTGGCGCTTGCGGCCCTGGGGCTGCTGATCAATGAGAGGGCAGGGGTGGTGAACCTGGGGGCTGAGGGCATGATGCTGATGGCCGCCATCGCGGGCTTTGCGGCCACCGCGTACAGCGGTAGCGATGTGGTGGGCTTGCTGGCCGGCATGGGCGCGGGTGCGTTGATGGCGCTCGCCCTGGGCTGGCTGGTGGTCATGCTCAATACCAACCAGTATGCGACCGGGCTGGCGCTCAGCCTCTTTGGCGCAGGCTGCTCGGCGTTCGTTGGACAAGGCTATACGCAGGTCACGCTGGGCCCTCGTCCGAGTTACGCGGTGCCTGGCCTGTCGGAGCTGCCCTGGATCGGCCCGGCCCTGTTCCGTCAGCATCCGCTGGTCTACCTCACCGTGGCGCTGGCGGCGGCGCTGACCTGGTGGCTCACCCGGTCACGGGCGGGCCTGGTGCTGCGCGCCGTGGGCGAGTCGCCGGAAGCAGCCCATGCGCTCGGCTACCCGGTGCGGCGCATCCGTCTGCTGGCCGTGGTGGCCGGAGGCGCGCTGTGCGGTCTGGCGGGCGCCTATTGCTCGGTGGTCTACACCCCGCTCTGGGTCGAGGGCATGATCGCCGGCAAAGGATGGATCGCGCTGGCGCTCACCAGTTTTGCGACCTGGCGGCCGGCACGGGTCTTGCTGGGCGCTTATCTGTTCGGCGGGGTGACGATGCTGCAATTTCACCTGCAAGGGCAGGGGGTGCAAGTCGCCAGTCAGTTCCTCAGCATGCTGCCTTACCTCGCGACCATCCTGGTGCTGGTGCTGATCTCGCGCAATGAGAGCTTCATTCGCGCCAACATGCCGGCCTCGCTGGGCAAGCCCTTCCATCCGGGGTCTTAGCCCCGGGCGGCCTGCCATCGCTGAACCTTCCCTGTGTCAGACCTCATGGAGCCTACATGTCGCTGTCTTGCCTGACTTCTTCCAACGCGGTGCGTGGCACTGCCTGGTGCGCCGCGGGCGTGTCGCACGCCCCGGACGGGCCCGTGCCGGGTGAGGCGCGCCCCAGAGCGGCCCGGCGGACCGTGCGCCGGGCCTGGCTGGCAGCCGCTGCGGCAATGGTGATGCTGGCGGCCTGCGGGAAGAAAGAAGACACGCCGGCGGCCAGCTCCGCACCCGGCGCCGCGGCCAGTCCGGCCGCGTCGGCCAGTGCGCCGCTGCAGGTGGCGTTTGCGTATGTGGGACCGGTCGGTGACGGTGGATGGAGCTTTGCCCACGACAACGCGCGCAAGGCCGTGGAGAAGGAATTTGGGGACCGCATCAAGACGACCTTTGTCGAGAAGGTGCCCGAAGGCGGGGATGCGGAGCATGTCTTCCGCGACCTGGTGCAGCAGGGCAACACGCTGGTATTTGGAACCACCTTTGGCTATATGGAGCCCATGCTCAAGGTCGCCGCGGACAGCCCCCACGTGAAATTCGAGCATGCCACCGGCTACAAGCAATCCGCCAACATGCGCACGTATGACTCCCGCACGTATGAAGGGGCCTACCTGGCCGGCGTGGTGGCGGGCGCGATGACCAAGAGCAATCGCCTTGGCGTGGTCGGTTCCATTCCGATTCCCGAGGTGATCCGCAACATCAACAGCTTTGCGCTGGGCGCGCGGTCAACCAATCCCAAGGCCACCGTCACCGTGGTGTGGGTGAATGAATGGTTCAACCCGCCGCAGGAAACCAATGCGGCCCAGACGCTGATCAATGCGGGGGCCGACGTGTTGATGCAGAACACCGACTCCAGCGCCGTGCTGCAGACGGCCGAGAAGAACGGCAAATACGCTTTCGGCTGGGATTCGGACATGAGCAGCTATGGGCCCAAGGCGCATCTGGCTTCGGCGGTGGTGAACTGGGCCCCTTACTACAGCGCCAGCATCAAGGCAGTGCTGGACGGCACCTGGTCCGCCGGCCCGGGCAAGCACAGCTGGTGGGGCGTCAAGGAAGGTGCGATCGATCTGGTCGCGCTCAATGATGTCGTGCCTGCGGAGGTGAAGGCCCGCGTGGAGAAGGTCAAGGCGGGCCTCAAGGACGGCAGCTTCGTGATCTGGAAGGGCCCGGTGGTGGGGCAGGATGGTCAGGTGATGCTCGCAAAGGACCAAGTTGCGGACGACAATTTCTTGCAGGGCCTCAAGTCCTATGTGCAGGGCGTTGAGGGACAGGCACCCTCTGGCAAGTAGGCTGGCCCCCGCGGTCAGGGGGGTGAATGAGGCGCTGCGGTCCGGGAGGGCCGCCGCGTTTTTGTGGCCTGGCATAACCGCCGCTTTGCGTGGGCTGACCGGCGGTCATACCCGCTGACTCGCTGCGGCGTTGCAGCGCTTACAGGCTGTTGCCCCACTTGGCCCACGTCTGTGCAGGATGCGTTCCGTGGACCCGGACATGAGACACCCGGGCCAGTCTTGTCCTTGTGAGGGGGAACGTCATCATGCGATTTGAAGGTACTTTGAACAGTTGGTATGGGGAGCGGGGCCACGGGCTGGTCCTGCCGGAGCAAGGGGGTGAGCCCCTGTTCGTGCATGTGTCCGCTTTCCCCATGGATGGGCAAGCGCCTCAGGAAGGTGAGCGCGTGAGCTTTGAGGTTGTGTCCAGAAGTGACGGCAGCAAACAGGCCGTCCGTCTGCAGCGCCTCTCGCCGTTCAAGGTACCACCCCAACTGCGCGCTGCTCGCACGTCGTCGCGTCCGCGCCCCATCGGTCGTCGCCGCCGCATCACGCCGCTGATGTGGATGGTGATGGGCGTGCTGGTGCTGGGTTTCAGCGCCACGCTGTGGTCGCCCACCGGCTCGGCCATGGCCAAGCAGCGCGCCGCCGCCATCAACCGATGAAGCGATAGGCGGCCCGTGGGCGATGACGCCCGCCCTGCCGCCTTCGAAGATTCTCGTGGGGGACCGACGCTGGTTGGTCCCGTCGCCCTGGCGGGCGCCGCCCTCGGCATCCGTCTTCAGCCAACCCGTTCCCGGGTTGGCCTTTTTTTTAGGGATGTTGACCCCCGGCTGAACTCGCCTAGGGCTCGTTCATCCGCCCCCCGGGGGGGCTGCGGGCCGGCTTGGGGCGGCCCGGCGCCGACCCTCTTCAGCGAACCACCAGCCCCGCTTGAACGGCGCTACGCGCGTTCGGCGCGACTAGGTGCATAGACTTAGCTCCGGTCAACGCTTTGGGGTACTGCGCCTTCGGTAACAGAGAGTCCGCTTTGAGCTTTTCGCTTGCGCACAATGCTGCCGCGTCAGATCTTCATTTCAAGGCGGACTTGCCAGAGCGTGTAGCTGCGGCCGGTGCTTTCGCCCGTGATGACCTTGGCACGGCTGAGCAGGGTGCCGTCGGCGCTGTAGCGCGCGGGCACCATGGAGACGCTGCCGGTGCCGTAGGTCAAAGGCGCCAGGTTGGTGGCGGAGACGCGCAGGGCCGTGCTGGTGGAAAAATTCCAGGTGGCAAAGATGTCAAAGACACGCTTCTTGTCACTGCTGATTTCCGTCAGCGCCGTCTGCTGGATGGTGTTGGAAGGCGTGTAGTTCAACGAACCTCCCACCGTCAGCGGCATGCTGCGCAACCGGTAGTCCGCCCCCACATTGGCCGTGTAGCGCGGCTGCTGGTCCAGCTTGTTGTTGGGGCCCGGAATGTCCGCAACCTCCGAATGAAACAGTGACAGGTTGCTGCGGATGTTCACCGGCCAGGCCTGGTCCACATACTCATCCAGCCGGAACTTGGCCTCCAGTTCCACCCCGTACGTCTGCGCCGTCCCAATGTTGCGTGGTTTGGACACCCAGCGCTGCTCGCTCGACCAACTCACATCCTCCAGCGCCGTGACGGTACGGATCAGGTCGTTGATGTGGCGGTAAAAAAGATTCGCACTGACCAGCCCGCCCTTGGTCATGTACTTTTCCCAGCCCAGCTCCACGCCAGTCGCCATTTCGGGCTTGAGGCCCGGGTTGCCCATGCGGTCCGGGTAATTGATGGCGTTGGTGCCGCAGGCCACGCCGCTGAGGCACGGGTACTGCGAATTCACGCTGGGCCGGGCAATGAGGTCATTGAGCTGCGGCGAACGGTAGCTGCGGGTCAGGCTCGCACGCAGCTGCTCACGGCTCTTCTCGTCCAGCTTGTAGACGGCATGCAGCAAAGGTGTCCAGACGCTTGAACTGTTGCTGACGCTGTAATTGGTCGCCCGGCTCTCGGTCTGTATGCCCTCCCAGCGCAACCCCGCATAAAACCCCCACTGCTTGCCCACCGTCCATTCGTCCTGGGCATACGCAGCCAGGCGACGGGTGGAGGCGTCCACGTCATCGCCAAAGTCCAGCAGGTAATCACAGTCGCCACCGTTCTGCAGGCAGGTGCGCGTCTGCTTGCGGCCGGTGCCTTCACCTTCCAGCCCCGTCACCAGGCTGTGTTCGTTCTCCAGCTGACGGGTGTATTTGCCGTTGAAGCTCCAGGAAGTGTCGCGGCTGCGTGTCTGGTCGTCCTGCGTGCGGGTGAGCGTGGTGTCCTGGTACTCGAAGCGGTGGGCATTGGTCGTCATTGCCATGCGGCCCACACCCGATCGCACTTCGATCCGGCTGACGTCGCTCAGCCGCCGGGTCCACTGCGCGTTCAACCGTGCCATCACCGAGTGGCTGTCGCCATTGCTGTCCACATGGTTGAAGTTGTAGTGGTCGGGCCCCGCTTCCACCTCGGGCGTCTGCGTCTGGTCGAATCCGCTGACGCTGTGCCCACTGTTGATGACGACGAAGGGCTGCAGTGCCAGTGTGTCGCCATCCTCCAGCCGGAACTGCAAACGGCCAGTCATGTTCAGCGACTTGCGGCTGTTGCTGGTGTGGCCCAGCGTTCGCAGTACCGTCTGATCCCCGGTATCCGGCACCAGCGTGACGGAACGCGTGTTCACGTCGTCGTGCTGCCGGTTCTGCATGGCATTGATGGTCAGGTTGTAGGCGCTGCCTTTGTCGTCGAGCTTGTCGTTGCGGGTCCAGCTCAAGTGCGGCCGCGTCTGGCCGTTCTCCGCTGCAAGCGCTGCGCGCACTTCGTTCAAGCGCCGCTGCAAAGCCTCGCGCAGCACCACGTTGATGGTGCCCGCCACCGCGCGGGCGCCGTACTCGGCAGTCGGCGCGCGCATCACCTCGATGCGTTCGATCTGGTCCGGCGGCAGCTCATCCAGCGAAAAGCCCGGCGGCATGCGCTCACCGTTGACGAGGATCTGCGTATAGCCCCCGCCCATGCCCCGCATGCGGATGTCACCCCCCCGGCCCGGGCGCCCCCCGGTGGTCACGCCCGGCAGGCGTTTGAGCACCTCACCAATCGTGCTGTCACCATAGCGCTCGATCTCCTCGCGGCCGATGACGATCTTGGATGCGGTCGAGGCCCGTCGCTGGGCGTCGTCCGACGAAGTGCCTTGCACTTCGACGCGATTGAGCTGCTGCGGGTCGCCTTGGGCTGGACGCTGGCGCGCGCCTTCGGGCCGGGTGCGCTGGTCCCCGGCCGGTTCCGCGGGGGCCTCGGCTTTGCCGCCTGGACGGTTCTCCGACGCGCGAGCCGCATCGTCGCCTCTGCGCGACTGCCCCTCAGCGGCGCCGGCCGGCCGGGAAGAAGGTGCCCGGCGTTGCGGAGCGCTGGCCGCCTCGGCGGGAGCAGCAGCTGTCGACTTTGCTGTCGAGGCCCGCGCGTTCGTTGTCGCTGGGTCGGCAGCGCCTGGAGAAGGCGGCGGCGTTTCGGCGCTCAGGGCGGCACGGGGCAGGAAGCCAGATCCCATCAGCAGGGCAAGGGCGAGCGGGTGCAAGGCAGGGCGGCAGGTGCGTGTCATCGGGGCAGGCAAGAGCAACGGCGATGCAACGGGTCCGGACTTGGCGGCGGCTGGGACGCGGGACGCGGCGGTTCGTGTCAGAGTTGAAATGAGGGCGAAGGATCGCACGGGCCCCCACGCCAGCCGGTTCACCCCGCTGGGGTTTCATCGTTCTTTACACGCAGTGATGGCTCCGCGCGACGACGGCACCAACCGTACGCGCACGGCAGCCCGCTCAAGAAGGCGGAGCAACGAAGAAGCAACAACCCAATGCCCGCGGCGCTGCTCAAACCGAGACGCGCCGCAATGAAAAAAGCCACCGCTGGTGAAGCGGTGGCTTGGTTCGGGAATAGGTATCCGGACGCTGGTGACGGGTTCCAGCTTTCTGCCCTATGTCGCAGCCGGTTGTTTGTCTCGGATGCCTTGCATTGTGCCCAGCGTTTGTGACGGAGAGTTGACGAAAAGCAGGGTTCTCACGTGTCAGACCGGAAAAGCCCACCTGGCGCGATTTCAGGCTTCAGACATGGCTGCCGGCGGCACGGCGCGGCGGGCTCGCCACCACCGCACAAAAGGATCGGTCAAGGCCATGCCCGGCAGCTCGACATAACGGTGGCACAGGTGGCTGAGCCCGACGATGACGGGCGTCATCACCCACAGCGTCAGCCAATGCTGGGTGCTGCTCATCTGCACGGCGGCCGGCCCGATGACCCATTTGAAGCCGATGAACAGCACCAGCCCGTGCAGCAGATAGATGCTGTAAGTGGGCTCCCCAAAGGTGCGGGACACGCGATGCGACAGCACGCCGAACAAGTCGTTGCCCATGGCAATCAGCAGGAACGCCGCAGCCTGCAGCAGCTGAGGCACCGGTGCATAAGTCTTCATCAGCAGGCCGAAGCCGCCGATCAGGCTCAGCAAGGTCAGGGCGGAGGCCAGGTGAGAACGGGCCCAGGACTGCAGCGTTGGCACACGCGCCGCATAGGCCGCCAGCATGCCCACGGCAAAAGGCAGGAAATTGTTCTTCGCAGGCTTCCAGCACAGCAACATCACGCAGAACCCCGCAGTGACAGCCAGTGCGCCAGCAGTGGGGCGGCGCCCCGTGAGCAACACCAGCACGGGCAGCGCGGCATAGAACATCCATTCATAGGGCAGCGACCAGGTGACCCCCGACACGATGATCTCCGTCACCGGCAGGCCATTGATATCGGATTTGCCGGGAAAGGTGAACAGCAGCCAATCCAGCAGCTGCCGCATCAGCGCAGGCACCGTCACCTGCAGCCTGCCTCCGGTCTGCACCGCCACCACCATGAACAGCAATGCCAGCATCACGAGATAGGCGGGCGTGAGACGGAAGAAGCGGCCCGCAAACAGGCGCGCCCAGTCCATGCGCTTATGCCGGGCATCCAGCAGGCGGCCATAGAACAAAAAGGCGGTGATCATGAAGAACATGGCCACCGCGCCTTTGCCGGCGTTCATGTAGAAGGCGGAATTCAAGGGCTCCCAGGTGCCAGCAGCACGGTACCCCTGCCACAAGGCGGCGTGATGGAGAAACACGGCGAACGCCAGGTAGCCGCGCAGCCCGTCAATGCTTTGATAGCGGGAAGGCTCGTCATGGAGCTTGCCCCGGCCAGCGAGCAGCTGGGAGGTGGCCAAGGCCAGCGCAAGAGCCACCAGCGCCGGCCATCCGTCGGTTGGATTCATGACTCGCTCCCTGCGCGCCTTGCCGGCTGTCGTGTGATCGGATGTCGCCACGGTACACAAACTGGACACAGCTGTGCGGCCCGACTCCCTCGCTTTGGTGGTGGGTTCCAAGGGATTGACATCGCAAGGCGCATCGGGCGGTGCCCGCAGCGCCGCTGCTCGCGGGCGATTCGGGTGTCCAGTAGAGTGCGGTCTGTTGACGTTTCATTTCTTCGCCGTTTCCATGAGCCGCCTTCAAGCCGAATTCAACCGTCTTTATGGGCCGCTGCCGGGCCAGCAGTCTGTGTCTGTTGAGGCAGGCACTTCCTTGTTGGGACCTCTGGGCGAGGTGAGAGCCGTGGTCCTGGACGTCGGCCGTCCGGTGGATTGGAGCCTGGTCGCGCCCCTGTGGCAGCGGGTGCAGGACGAGCTGGGCCTGCCCGCGCCTGCCATCGCGATTTCCGGCTCGCAGAGTTTCCAGCTGTGGTGGTCGTTGTCGAAGGCGGTGCCTGCGGCCGAGGCCGCGGCATTCCTGGGCGGCTTGAAGCGGCGTTTCCTGCCGGAGTTGCCGGAGTCGCGCGTGCAGGGGTTTCCAAGGGCAACCGGCGATGCAGATCGGCCATGGGCCCATGCGCCCGCCGTGCCCTCGCAGGTCAGCCCGGACCAATGGTCGGCTTTCGTGGCCCCGGGCCTCGCGCCGGTGTTCGAGGAAACGCCCTGGCTGGATTTCCCGCCCAACGTAGAAGGGCAGGCGGACCTGTTGCGCGGCCTGGCCAGCGTGACGCCGGCCGCTTGGCAGGAGGCCCAGGCGCGCATCGCCATGGGCATGCCAACAGTGGCTGCTGGCTTGCCGGCAGTTCAGTCGCCGGGCGCCGCTGCCATCGTCCCGCCAGGGCAGGTGTCTGGCGCCGAAACGACCGGCGCCGTGGCCACCCTCGGGGCGCCGGGCCCCTCTGCACTGAGGCAGGACCCGCGCAGCTTCCTCATGCAGGTGATGAACGATGAGCGGGTGCCGCTGCCGCTTCGCATTGAGGCCGCGAAAGCCTTGTTGCCCTATACGCCGGACTGACGCGAGCCAGTCGCCCCATCCACGGGCAGTGTCTGTTCGCCCAGAGCCCTGCACAAGGCCTTGAGGTCAGCGACCTTCAGGTGAAGCGCGGTCGCTGGGTCGACGCCTCTGCTGCGGCCTTCCTCTCGGACGATCCACACGGCTTGAGCGCCGGCGTTCACTGCACCGACAACGTCCAGCTGCCAGTCGTCCCCCACGTGAAGCAGCTCGGACACGTCAACCCCGGCCAGTGCCGCCGCGGCCTGGAACGCTTCAGGCGCCGGCTTGCCCACACCCAAGGTGGCGGCGCTGACGATGCCCTTGAAATGGGGGCCTATGCCGGCCTTGTGGATGCACGCATTGCCGTTGGTCAGGGCGACCAGGGGCAGGCGCCGGGCGAGCCCGGCCAGGACCTCGGCGACCTCCGGATAAAGGTCTACCCGCAGTCGCTCTTCGAAAAATGCCTCGAACGCCGGCTCTGCCATCGAAGGGTCTTCCTCGGCAGCGATGAGTAGGGCCCGAATGGAGGCTCGCCGAAGGCCGCTCAAGTCCGCGCGCAGCTCGGGGAAATCCAGCTCGGCCTGTGCGCGATACCGCATGAGCGCCGCAGAGTCGGCCAGCAAAGGGGCAGTCCGGGGAGCGTGCGTGCGCAACCACGCCAGCAGCGCCGCCTCAGCCCGGTGCAGGCAGGCATGGAAGGGCCACAAGGTGTCGTCGAGGTCGAACGAGATGGCGCGTACGCGGTGCAGCTGCATGGGGAAATGGCCGGGAGCGGAAGGTGGATTCTCTCAGTGACCGGCATGAGTCGTGATGCATCGTCGATTCGTTGGAAGGCGCCGAGCCACTGATCAGCGCCACGCATAATGCCTTGCATTGGAGACTGCTCATGTTTGACGACATCGACCCGGAGGAGGTCACCGCCTTTTGGCGATGGTTGCTGGATCACCAGGCCGACCTGAATGCCCTCGAACACCCTGAGCAACCGTTCTGGGACACGCTGCTGGAACGCTTGCAGAGGCTGGACGGCGGCTTGAGCTTCGAGCTCTCCGCGCCGGGTGAGACACCGCGTGAACTCGTGGTGACGGCACAAGGAGACTGGGAGCTGTTTCCGCTCGTCGAGGCCCTGGTCTCGGTAGCCCCGCCGCTGGACGGCTGGGAGTTCGTCGCTCTAAAGCCCGCCATGGGGTTTGCCTTCGGGCTGAGGAGCGAGGGCCTTGAGCTGGACCCCAGTCAACTCTGGTTCGAGCCCATGGCGGACGGGGACACCCCGCACCTGCTGAACCTTCGCATTGCTGTGCCGGGCTTCAACGAGGAGCAGGAACTGGAGATCAGCAATGGGTTGCTCCTGATTCTGGAAACAGCGCTCGGTGAGAAGTCAGCGGCCATGGATGTGAATGTGGTGGACGTCTGCGAGTTACCCGATGACCCCGAGGGTGAAGGCTTCCAGCGCCTGCCGGAACTCGCCAGTTTGGTGGAGTGGCGCAAGCGCCGCATGACCCATTGAGCGCGTCCATCGGCGCGATCAGTGGCCGTGCCATGCGCATGACGCCGGGAGGCGGGCACAGGCACTTCACGCTCACCACACACAGGAGCTGAACAATGGTCCGGCCGGGCGGGCCCACGACTTGCCGACTGACGGATATCAAGCGATATGCGAAGGTCGGTCGATACATTCAATGAACGATTGCCTTCCGCCCGGACGAGAAAGGACCCGCATGACGACGCCCGCTCCCCAAGCCACAGGGGCCCTGCCGCCCGCAACGCCGGTCGAGGCCGATGCCACCGAGCGCTTCTGGCACAAGGGTCCCGGTGACACCCTGCCGCCACCGGACATGACGGGCCCCTACATGCGCAATCGTCCGGTGATGGGCAATCCAGTCGAGGGCCGCAAGGCCTGGATCATCGGCAGCGGCATTGCCGGCATGGCGGCCGCCTTCTACATGCTGCGTGACGGTGGCATGAAGGGGGAAGACATCACCATCCTGGACACCCTGCAGATCGCGGGTGGCTCGCTCGATGGCGCCGGCAATCCGGAGGACGGCTACATCGTCCGCGGTGGCCGTGAAATGAACTGGAACTACGACAACTTCTGGGACCTGTTCCAGGACGTGCAGGCGCTGGAACTGCCCGAGGGCTACAGCGTGCTCGATGAGTACCGGCTGGTCAACGACAACGATCCGAACTGGTCCAAGGCCCGCCTGATGCACAAGTGCGGCCAGGTGCGAGACTTCTCCACGCTGGGCCTGAGCCGGTCTCACCAGCTCGAAATCATCAAGCTGCTGCTCAAGCGCAAGGAAGACCTGGACGACATCACCATCGAGCAGTACTTCAGCCGCAGCTTCCTGGAGACCAATTTCTGGTATCTGTGGCGCTCCATGTTTGCCTTTGAAAACTGGCAGAGCCTGCTGGAGGTGAAGCTCTACATGCATCGGTTCCTCGATGCCATTGATGGGTTGACCGACATGTCGGCATTGGTTTTTCCCAAATACAACCAATACGACAGTTTCGTCGTGCCCTTGATGCGCCACCTGCAGCGCCAGGGCGTGCAGGTGCGCTTTGGTGTGCGGGCCTACGACCTGGACATGTCGGAGGTGGCGGGCCGTCGCACCGTCACGGCCATTCGCTGCAAGGTGCAAGGCCGCGACGAGTGCATCAAGCTCGGGCCGCATGACCTCGTTTTCGCTCTCACGGGCTCGATGACCGAGGGCACCGCCTACGGCGACATGGACACGGCGCCGGTCCTGGAACGCGGCAACGAAGAGCCCGGGCCAGACAGCGACTGGACACTATGGAAGAACCTGGCGGACAAGTCTCCCGTGTTTGGCCAGCCGAAGAAGTTCTACGGCAACGTGAAGGGCTCCATGTGGGAGTCCGCCACGCTTACATGCAAGCCATCGCCCCTGGTGGACCGGCTCAAGGCGCTGTCCGTCAATGATCCCTATTCGGGCAAGACCGTCACGGGCGGGATCATCACCTTCACCGATTCCAATTGGGTGCTGAGCTTCACCTGCAATCGTCAACCGCATTTCTCGACCCAGCCCAGCGATGTGTTGGTGCTCTGGGTCTATGCGCTGCTGATGGACAAGGACGGCAATTACGTCAGGAAGCCCATGCCGGCGTGCACCGGCAAAGAGGTGCTGGCTGAGCTGTGCTATCACCTGGGCATCATCGACCAGCTTGAGGCCGTCGCGGCCCAAACCAAGGTTCGCCTGGCCTTGATGCCCTACATCACCGCGCAATTCATGCCGCGAGCTGCGGGTGACCGGCCGCACGTGGTGCCGGCGGGTTGCACCAATCTGGCGCTGCTCGGCCAGTTTGTTGAAACGAGCAACGACATCATCTTCACCATGGAGAGTTCGGTCCGTACGGCCCGGATCGGGGTGTACACGCTGCTCGGGCTGCCCAAGCGGGTGCCGGACATCAGCCCCACGCAATACGACATCCGCAACATCCTCAAAGGTGCCCGGGCGCTCAACAACAATGAGCCGTTCCCCGGTGAGCGACTGTTGCACCGGGTGCTGGGCAACAGTTATTTCTCTCACATCCTTCCGCCGCTGCCCGACAAGGAAGAGGGCCTCAAGGAGAGAGCTGAAAGCGAACTGGCGTCCCTGCTCGGCAAGGGGAGCGAGGCGCTGGAAGCGGCTTCGGGCTGGTTGGATCGCCTGCGAGACGGATTGCTGAAGAAAAGCCGCTAACCGGGTGCGCTCCAGTGACGCAGGGCCGCCGGTGGCTGCTGCGTCGGCAGACGGCCAGCTACCCGTGGAACTGCCTATCGTGCTTGTCTGCGGGCTCCCCTAGCATCCGTCTCAAGTCATAAGAAGAGTCAGCATCCCGGGGGTGAAATGAGGCCAACACTTTGGCGCAGCGTCGTGATGACGATGGCGGCGCTCGCCGCGCTATGGGCCGGCGGCCCTGCATGGGCCGCGGACCCACTCGCCGGACTCGAGCCGACACCGCGCCTGTTTGAAACGGCCCGAACCATCGTCAAGATGACCGACCCCAAAGGCCCCACCTCGGTGAAGCTGGCACCGGACGGCCAGCACATCGCGGTCATGACCTGGACGGGTGAAGCCAGCGCACTGCTGATGGTGGACACGCAGACATGGGCCACCAGCTACTTCGTGACGCCCAGACGCCTGCCGGGCTGGGACGGCATTCTTCAGCCACTGAAAGCGCACTGGATTTCCAACGATGCGCTCGCGGTGGACTTCAATGATGAGCGCTGCGTCGTGATGCCCCTGGACGGCGGCCGAGGGCGCGTGCTGGGACGGCACTTCGTGAGAATGCTTCCGGCCGACCGGCAAGGCGAGCCACCGCAATGGGCCATCGTCGAAGCCGAGGGCGTGTTTGGCGGTAGCAACCTGCGGCGTATCAATGTCTTCACCGGAGACAAGGTCAACGTGCCCGTCGACCTGCCCGGCGACCTGGTACGCACCGTTTTCGACCGGCGTGGCCGCCTGCGGGCGGCGACCACACAGGAAACCAAGTGGTTTACCCCGGGCGCCAAGGTCAGCAACTGGTATCGACGCGACGAGAAGTCCGAGTGGCAGTTGTTGGCGCAGGCCGCCGTGACGGATGAGCTGTGGACACCGCTGGGCCTGCCCGACGATTCCGACACCTTGATCGTGCTCTCCCGCGAAGGGCGGGACACCTGGGCCATGTTCGACTACGACGTCGCCACGCGCCGCATTGGGCAACTGCGTGTTGGCCATGCCACTGAAGACCTTGTCGACGCGGAGGAAGACAAGGACCAGGTGCTGATCCGCGCCACCACGCACGGGCTCCGACCCAAAATCCACTGGTTCGACGCCCGCTGGGATCACTTGCAGCGCTCCATCGATGCGGTACTCCCGGATTCGGTGAACATGCTGAGCGGGGACCCCAAGGGCAAGGTGCTGGTGTTCTCCTACTCCGACCGGGATCCGGGTGTCTGGATGCTGCTGGACACCAGCAACATGACGCTCAGGGAGGTGGTGCGCCGGCTGCCTGCCGTTGAGCGAGAGCGCATGAGGCCCGTCCGTACGCTCACCTACGCCGCGGCGGACGGCATGACGATTCCCGCCTTTCTCACCTTGCCCAGCGACGCCCCGAACACGCGTCATCCGATGGTGGTGTACATCCACGGCGGGCCGGTGGCACGGGATGAATGGCAGTGGGACCGGGAGGTGCAGTCGCTGGCTGCGGCGGGGTATGCGGTGTTCCAGCCTCAGTTCCGGGGGTCCTCCGGCTTCGGGCGAAAGTTCGAACTGGCGGGTTACCGACAATGGGGCCTGGCCATGCAGGACGATGTGACGGCCGGCGTCAAAGCGATGATCGACCAGGGCTTTGCGGACCCGTCGAGGATCTGCATCTACGGCGCCAGCTATGGCGGCTATGCGGCGCTGTGGGGGCTGGTCAAGACACCGGAGCTTTACCGGTGTGGCATCAGCCTGGCGGGCGTTACCGATATCGGTGAGCGGTTCTCGGACTGGTCGGACACCAATGCGAGCAAGGCCGGCCGTCAATGGCTTCGCTTTGCGGTGGGAGACATCGACACGATGGCGGCGCAGTTTGATGCAGTCTCACCAGTCAAACATGCGGCGAAGATCCAGGCGCCGGTGTTGCTGGCACATGGCACCGACGACGAGCGGGTGCCTATCGGCCACTCGCGGCGCATGGCCGCTGCGTTGACATCGGCAAGCCACCCCGTGGAAACGCGGTGGTATGAAGGGGAAGGTCACGGGCTATCAAAGGTCGTCAACATCCGCGCGTTCAACCTCACCCTGATCCAGTTCCTGGACCGGCATATCGGGCCGGCGGTTACGACAGCGCCCGCACCAGCAGCGGCAGACTGATGTCCATCCGGTAGTCGACCGCCGTGTGGTCATCCGGGAACTCTTCATAGACGTGGTCCACGCCCATGGCGGTCAGCCGTTGATGCATGCGGCGGGCGCCATAGACCAGGTTGTATTGGTCGACGTCACCGCAGTCGATGTAGAGCGCCTTGAGCGCCTTGAGCCCTGGCCCGTGGGATTCCACCAGTGTCAGAGGGTCCCAGGCCATCCAATGGGCCCAGCGGTCGGGGATCAACTCGCAGGTGTCAAGGGTCACGGGCAAGCGAACGCCATAGGGCGCGGACGGGTCGGGGTCGAAGCTCGCGGCCTGGGCGAACATCATGAGGATGTGGACGTCGCTGTCCTTGGGCTTCTTCCCGCTCCAGAAGCCGTCGATCCAGCGGCCAATGTCGGGGTCCTTGGCCAGTGCGCGCAGCACCGGCACAAACTCGTGGCGGTACAGCAGTTCAAACCCCATGTCGCCCGAATGAACGGCTGCGCCGGACCAGAAGTCTGGATGCAGCAGCGCGTGGACCATGGCGCCGTATCCGCCACTGGACTTGCCGAACACGCCGCGGCGGCCACTGCCGCCGCAGGAGAAGCGCTGCTCGACGAAGGGCACGACTTCGTCGCGAAGAAAATCGTCCCAGCGCCCCATGGCCACCGAGTTGACGTACTGGTTGCCACCGAGTTTGGTGAAGCAGTCGGGGAAAGCGACCACGACGGGCGCCATCTCGCCAGCGGCGATGAGGCGATCCAGCCGCTCGGGGACGTTCTCGCCGAAGTTCTTCCAGTTGGTGTGCACCGGCCCACCCGCCGTGAATCCCACGATGTCCACGAGCAGGGGCAGGTGCCGTCCATCATGGCCATGAGGAATGTAGACGTCCACGATGCGCTGCGTGGGCGCCTCCACGAGATTACCGGCCAGCACCTGGCTGTCGAGCGTGAGGCGGTGGATGGTGCCGCGGGGCGTGAGGGGATCGCGATGCATATCTGTTCACTCCGGCCGGTGGAAATGGTCGGGCGGCCCCGACGCAAAACATCTTAACTGTGCACCCGGCTCGGTTCGGGCTTAGCGGCTGTTCGCGTTGACGATGCCCTTGAAATCGTAGGGCACCACGATCGTGTTGACCTTGCCCGCCGCGATGCCCTCGGCGATCTTGAGTTGGGCCTGCGCGTTCATGTACTCGATGGCCTTGCTGTTGGCATTGAGGGCGGCAATGCGCTCGGCTTCCTTCTTCGCTGTTTCCACCTCGATCTCCTTGGCACGCAAGGCGTTCTGGGCGGTGACGACTGCGTTGGCGGAGGCGATGATGTCGTCTGCCGGCAGCACGTTGCGCACTTGCACCAGGGACACGGACAAGGCGCTGGCGAGCCCTTCGGCGGCGAGGGTCTCGGTCACGATGCGCTTGATCTCCGCCTCGATCTTCTGGCGGTTGTCGGCAACGGACAGGGCCTTGTATTCCCGCACGGCCTTGTAGGCGGCATTGTTGGCTACGGTGTTCATGTAGCCATGCATCAGGATCCAGTCCTTGGTGTCGTTCTCGAACGCGTGGAAGCTGCGACTCTTTTTGGTCCAGAGGTCTGAGACGGACGCCGGGTTGATCGAATAGACCAGCGTCATGTCGAAGTCCTTCAGCGTGCTGTTGTCAGCCGTGAGGGGGTTTCGGTTTTCCACGATGACGGCGATGTCGCGCACCGGAAAGGTCAGCACATCGCCGAACAGGGTCTGGTTGAAGCTGCCGGGCAGCAGCTCGTTGCCGCTGATCTGCTTGTCGAGGCCCACGCGCAGGCCGACCTCACCGGTTTCAATCCGAGTGCAGCCGCTCAGTGCGGTAACGCAGCTCAGCAGGAGGAGGGCAATGCGGGCGGGGCGCAGGAGCTCGAAATGGGCCAAGGTCAGTGTCCTAGTGATTCTTTGGGTCTTAGAAGAGGTGGATGATCAGCGCGGCAATGGCGACGGCCATGAGGGCGCCCACGGTTGCCCAGCGGGCCACCTGCAGCCACACCACCGCTTGCCGATGCGTCATGGTGCGGATGCCCACGACCAGTCCGACGCACAGCATCCAGATGAAAAACAGCACGATCCACGCGCGCAAGAAAGCCATGTCGTCCTCCGTTTGGCGGACGCATTGTGGGGCTGCACGGATCAACCGGGGAGAGGCATGACGCGCTGATCACTCCCAAGAGGGAGTCCGCGTTGGTGAGGCTCCACTATTGGGTCTTCACGGTGCGGGACAGCCGATGGGTGCATCCCGTTTTCCATGCGGAGAAGGCGTCTCGGGGTCGTGGCTGGCTGGCGTTTGTGATGCTGGAGACGGCCGCAATTGATGTGAGCCGCGCCTAGGATGGGCAATGACGTCCGTGGGCGGTCTTTATTCGATGGGGGTGTGGATGGAGGATGCCGTGCGACGACGATCGTATTTCCCCGTCGCGGTGAGAGCCGAACTAGCGAAAATCCACGAACATCTCATAGTTAGTGAACCACAGCACCATGCCGCTTGCCCCGTATCTTGACGCCGCCCCCAGAGTCGATGCGAGCAGCTTTGTTCACGCTTCATCGCAGGTGATCGGCGACGTGGTGGTTGGGCCTGACAGTTCCGTCTGGTGCAACACGGTGCTGCGCGGGGACGTGAACCGCATCGTGATCGGCCGGTGCAGCAATGTCCAGGACATGGCCATGGGCCATGTTTCCCACCGCCACCCTGGCAAGCCTGACGGATCTCCGCTTGTGATTGGGGACTATGTCACCGTCGGGCATACGGCCATCTTGCATGGCTGCCAGATCGGCGATGAATGCTTGATCGGCATGGGCGCCATTGTGATGGACGACGTGGTGGTGCAACCGCGGGTCATGGTGGGCGCCGGCAGCCTGGTCTCGCCAGGCAAGGTGCTGGAATCCGGGTGGCTGTATATGGGCCGGCCGGCGGTGCAGGTCCGGCGTCTGACCGAGGCCGAGATTGCGTATCTGCGCTACTCGGCGGAGCACTATGTGAGGGTCAAGGACAACTATGTGCGGAAGGGCTGAGCGCCCTTGATGCCCATTTGCACGCAAAGTCTGGCGGGGAGGTGTTGGGGCTCCGGTGATCCCGAGAAGCGGTGAATCCGCGAACTGCAGTCCTGCGGCTCGGTTCGGAGTCCGGCAATGTCTCGCGGCAGTTGAAACGTTCCGGGGCGTCCCAGGTCGAGCTACACAAACACGGCGCGGGCAACGGTACTGAGCAACGAAGGAAGGCTCAGTTTCACCCTTGGACTTCCGGGTAGTCGCCTCCATTGTTGAGAGAGCTTCGATGAATGATTACTCCGCGAGGCCTGCAGGCGACACGAATTGTGTCAAAAGCCCGTCACAGAGCTGTGGACCCATCAGGGACTTCAGGGCGGGATGAAAGTGTGACCGTCCAATGTCCTCCCGCTTCCTGACGAACACTGAGAAGGTCGTATGTTTTGAGCATGCTCAGTAGCCCTGAGTGACCGTGTGTTTGTGGCGAAAATGCGGGATCAGTCCGACGAAGGTACGAACCCAGCATTGCCACGTTTACGCGTCCCTCTGGCGTGTCGGCGGTCAGTAGTTTGACTGCGCTTATGACCGACTTCGGGCGTAGCTTGGGTCTCGCCGATGGGAGTGCCTTGCTTGAGGGGCCGGCTTCGACCGAATGCTGTGGCTCGGGCGGCATCCACTCGAAGAACTGGTCGCTGGCGTTGCGCAACGCGTCCGGCGTCTTCACCTCCCCAACGATGTGCACGGTGGCACCTCGTTCACGCAGCTTCCGGCAGAGGTACGCGAAATCCGAGTCGCTGGTGACGAGGCAGAATGTGTCTACCCGCCCATCGAACAGGGCCTCTAGCGCATCCAGCCCCAATGCAATGTCCGAAGTATTCTTGCCTGCGGCATATTGATATTGCAAACACGGCGTGAAAGCAAGGCGCACCAGCGCCTCTTGCCACTTGGTCGCCAAGGTCGAGTGGTTTCCGTAGCCCCGACGGAGGACCACCCGGCCGAACTGCGCAACCACACGGAGGGCATGTTCCAAGATATCGGGGGATGTGTTGTCGCAGTCCACTAGGACTGCGACCCTGGAGTCGGTGCTTTGTTCGACTGTAGTCATGGGGCTCCCTGTAGTCGCCGCATGATACGAAAGCCGTTTGAGTAAGCCGAGTCTGTTATCCCGTTCTGAACGTTTACGAGGCGCAATCGTCCAGGATCAGTGTTGGGAGACTCGTTATCTCTTCAGCACAGCTTCCAGCGAAGCGCTACCGATCTGGCCCACGGGTTTCATCAGTCCGATGGCGTTGAGTGTGAGTTTGGCCTCCCTGTTGGCCGTGTAAACGATCAGGTTGCCGTGGAACCGTGTGTTGAAGCGCTTGTCGTGGCAACCCTTCAGGGTCACATCCATGTTGGCCGCACTGGGGCCTATGAATTGGCTCGATAGCCCAGAGACCTTGCAGCCCGCGTCGCTCATGCTGCCGATGACTTCTCCCGACTCTCTGAGCTCTATCACGAGAGGAACTACCCTATGGGCGTCTTGGTCCCGGACGCCAGCGACGGACAACTGAAACTGCGCCGGGCCTCGCCATGTGCCCTTCGCGGTGGCGTATGCGGGATCGGCTTTAACGGTCGTTTGTCCCGTGATCCCAGCCGATTTTTTTTTCGACGTAAACGCCTCTGAGGTATCGACCTCTCGGGTCTGCGCGGCGCCTGGACAGGAAGAATCCTGATATGTCACCTTGCCTTTTGAGTCGACACAACGATTAACCGCCAGAGCCTGGTGGGCGCAGGAGAGACTCAAGAGCGAGAGAAGGATGAGGCGCATCACCACATTCGGCATGCTGCAAGCATAGCAGTGCTGCTCAGTAGACGCCGTGGGCGTAACGGAGACTAGCGCAGGCGAAGCTCCAGCGCCGAGCCTTCCAAAGAGTGCGCGCGCCGCTGGTTGAGCTCTGCAACGCAAGCCAGGCGGCGCACCTCAAGCGCGTTGCCGATGGCGCCTGCGCCCAGCGAGGCGGCAAACGAGCATTGCGCCGCACGGTATTGGACAAAGGCTGCCGACGCTTCTGACAGCCGCTGCCGAGTCTGCTTTGCAAACTTCGCGTCCGTGTCCCACCGGCCCAACGCGGTCAAGAAGTCAGCCTCAGCGGCCTTCAGAATCGCTTCGCTTTCCTTGGCCTGCTTGTCCAGGCATTCACGCACGCCGGCCGCATCAAAGGAACAAGCTTCTCGACGCTCGCGCTCGTTCGGTACTTCGTCTGAGTCGTCGTGTGCAAAGGCCGTGGTGAACAGGGCCAGCAGAGCCACCAAGATCACTGTGCGCATGCAACCACTCCGGTGTTTTCAATGACGCAAACTGTAGCCATCCGGGCAGTGAGTCACGGGATGATCTTATCGGTGTCGGGCCATTCGCCGGCGAACCACCTTCCACTGGACGCGGACGTGGCTAAAAAGGTTCTTGCATGTGGATGCTCGGAATATGGCAGACACATCACGCGGCTGAAGTGCGCGGCGCCTGAAGCCATGTCCGCATTTCGGCCGGGTATTCGCTGAAACCCAGCGACCGGTACAGCTCGCGGGCATCTTCGGTCGCGCCGAGCCGGACCTCGTTGATGCCCAGTTGCCGCACGTGGGCCAGCGCCGACTCCACCAGTGTGCCGGCAATACCTCGACGCCGGTGCAAGCGGGCGGTGAAAACGTTGGTAATTCGGGCCATCTGCCCGCCGGGATTCCCCCGGGTCGGACCCCAGTCCAGAAGTACGACTCCAACGCCGCCCACCACAGCGCCTTCATCGACCGCGAACCAGCCAAGGTAGCTGCCGGACCGGATACGCGGCTTGACCCAGGCCGCATAGGCCGGACGCCGCCCGGCATCCTCTTCCCTAAAACAGCCATGAGCTGCCACTTGATCAGCATCGGAAGGCGCGACGCGCCGGACGGTCCGGGATGTTTGCATGCGGCGATTGTCCCCCCGTCCCTCGATCAGATAGAACGGGCCTCTTGGCCAATTCGAAGGGGTACCGGACTCGTAAGTGACTTCAGTCAACGTCACCGGCCGCGTCGAAATAGCGGTTCAATTCTTCGCGTGCGTCCCCCGAGCGGCCGATTCGGCGCCAAGCGGTCAGGAAGGCGACGAGCGAGACAATACCGATCAGGACCCATTCGGCCAGGTTCAGCGCAAAGAAGAAGCCGTTGACCCTGACGGCTGCTTGAGGTTTCAGGATAAGGATCATGCTAAGCATCGTGAACACCGCAATCAGCAGTGTCACGATGATTGCTGAAATCAAGCTCCGCCATTTGGCGATCGAAGCATACATGGCCATGATGTATCTTTGAAAAGCGATCTTGATAATGCAGCAGCGGCGAACCAACGACGAATAAGGCCGAAAAGCGTCAAAGCGGCGTGCTGTCGAAGTCAACGACGCCTTCTCGAAAAGTTGCAATGTCTTGTTCTGCGATTATCGATTTCGCCGTCTGAAGTTCGATTAGATCGTCGCCATAGTCGGGAGCGCAACACGCTGAACGTTCAGACCTTCTTCACAAACTCCGACTTCAACCCCATGGCGCCGATCCCTTCGATCTTGCAGTCGATGTCGTGATCCCCGTCGGCCAGGCGGATGTTCTTCACCTTCGTGCCCACCTTCACGACCAGGGAGGACCCCTTGATCTTCAGGTCCTTGATCACGGTCACCGTATCGCCGTCCTGCAGCACATTGCCCACGGCGTCGCAGATGATGCGGGGCGCATCGTCGTTTGCGGTGTCGTTGGCCACCGCGGCGGACCACTCATGCCCACACTCCGGGCACACCAGCTGTGCGCCGTCCTCGTAGGTGTAGACGGACTGGCACTTCGGGCAAGCGGGCAGGTGGGACATCGGGCGGCTCCTCCAACAACAAAGAAAAAAGCCCCATCCGCTTTCGCGAATGAGGCTTCGATTTGGCTCCTCGACCTGGGCTCGAACCAGGGACCTACGGATTAACAGTCCGGCGCTCTACCGACTGAGCTATCGAGGAAAAGTCTTTTCAAGTCCTATCGACCTGATTCTGGTGCCGCTGCCTTCGGTCGGGCAACGGCTTGATTGGGCTCCCTCTGGCTCCCCGACCTGGGCTCGAACCAGGGACCTACGGATTAACAGTCCGGCGCTCTACCGACTGAGCTATCGGGGAAGGGAGACCAAGAGTATACACAGAAAATTCAAGGCATCACAAGATCCACTCTATGGACGCGCGCCACGTGCGAGGTGCCATCGGATAGAGGTAAGCATGCTCGTACTGGTAGGGGGACTCGCGCCAGGCGCGGCGGTCCGTGACGTTGTCCACGCCCACGCGCCATACCAGTGTCTGGCGGCCCACCGCCTGCTCATAGCGGGCGCCCAGATCCAGACGCGTCCAGCTCGCCAGGCTCAGGCTGTTGTCCGGCAGCACCATGCGCCGCCCCTCATACAGCACACCGGCCTGCAGCTCCAGTCCCGGCAGCCACACGTTTTGGCGCGCCAGCAGCTTGGCCGTCGTCTCCGGCACATTGACCGGCTTGAGGCCATTCAGCGCGGCATCGCTGCTGCCATGTCGCCGCGCACGCAGCTTCATGGCGCTGGCCTGCAGGCCACCACCGCTCCACTTGAAGTCTGCCTGGGCCTCCAGCCCGCGATGGTCCTGCGTGCCGTCCAGCCGGCGCAGCAGATTCCCTGCAGCATCCACGGCGACATCACTCCACGTCGGCTTGGTGACATCGAAGTAATTCACGGACCAGTCCACAGTGCGGTTGCCCGACTTGAGACCGATCTCCCATTGCCGGCTTCGCATGGCCGGCAAGGACTGCCCCTGGTTCACATATTCGGCTCGGTTGGGCACGACGTCGGATTCCACGCCTTCCCCCCAGCTGGCGTAGGCCATCAGCTCCGGGTCGATGGCATAGCTCAGCCCCAACCATGGCGTGGTCACCGACTGACGGTAGTTGGTCCGCGCCTCATCGCCAGCGGCGACATTGACCTGGAAACTTTCGCGGCGCAAGCGCGTGTGGCGCACGCCCAGCCATCCCTGCCACCGTGGGCTCAGTTGCACCGCGTCTCGCAGATAGAACTCGGTGCTGCGCTCGTCGCGGTCGGTGTTGGCACCGGAAAGCGTAGGGTCCGCCACAGTGGGGGTGTTGCCGGTGATGTCTCCAGTGCCGGCAAAGTTGTAGGCCTGCCCTTGCAGCCGGCTATAGAAACGGCTCAGCAGCACGCCGGTGGTCACGTCATGGCGCATGCCGGCCAGCGTGAGCTTGCCCTGCGCAGAAAGGTCCAGTGCGCTGCTGTTGCGGTGCTCGTTGTCGCTGCGGAAGTCGTATTGGTCAAAGGTGCCGTCAGGGCAATAGCTGCTGGCCCAATAGGTGCCGTCGCTTGCCGTGCAGCCGAACGGGTAGGCCAGCCGGTCGTCAGTCACCAGACGCTGCACCGCGCCATGGGCTTGCAACTTCCAGTCAGCAGTGAGCTGGTGCTGCACACGCAAGGAGGCAGTGCGGCCCTCGAAGACCACCGGTTGGCTCCAGGCCTGGTTGTTGAGGTTGGTGCGCGGATCGATGCTGTGGGCGTCCGGCAGCGTGGTGCCGAGCAGGCTGAACCCGGCCTGAGAGGGCTGGCTCTGGCGGCTGACTTCCACTTCGGCCTCCACCAGGGTGGCGCTGCTCACACGCCAGTCGCCGGCCACCGCCATCAGCCAGCGGTCGCCCTTGGCATCATGCAGTTCAGGGTCCAAGTGGGCTGCTGCCAGGTTCACGCGCAGGCCAAAGGCGTTGTTGTTGCCGTAGCCGTCGGAAAAGCGCCGGCTCCAGTCGAGGGTGCCTTCCACGGTGCCGCGTCCACTGACGCCCATGCTGACGCTGGTCAACTCCGCGGTTGGCCGCTTCACCACCAGATTCACCAGGCCGCCGGGGGCGCTGGTGCCGGCCTGAATGCCGCTGGTGCCTTTCATGACCTCGATGCTGCTCTTGTTGGACAAGGGCAGGGCGGTTTCCGCATTGATCGGCAGCCCGTCGCGCCGGTAGTTGAAGCGGTTGTCCAGGGTGTAGCCGCGGATCTTCAGGTAGGAGACATAGCCCTCGGAGTTGTAGCTGTCTCCCAGGCTGGCGTCCACGGCGGTCAGCGCGGCCAGCGAGTTCAGGCCCCGGTCGGCCAACTGGTTGCTGGTGACGACGGTCGCTTGCAAGGGCAGCTTGGCGACGGGCGTATCGCCGAAGCCGCCCACGGTCAATGCGGCCTGCGCGTTGCTGCCGCGCACCGTCACAACGGGCAGCGGTGAGCCAGCCTCGCCTGGCGACGCCTTGACGTCGGCCGCCAGCTTGCCCGGGAGCGGCATGGAGGCGCCTGCGTCAGTGGCACTTTGTGCCAAAGCGTTGCCGCCAAGACTGGCCACCAGCAGGGCGGCGCACAGGACGGTCGGGCGCAAAGAGCTGACCGGGGAAGATGAGAGATACAGCGGAAATGCCATCGGTGGGACCCAATGCGATGGCAGGTGGGCAGACCGGGCGCGTCAGCCGGCCCGGTGGGCCTGGCCGGGTATCGGCCGCAGACGCGAGAGACCCGAAGGTCAGATGGCTTGCTTCCCTGCGCGAGGATTAACTCGGACGCCAGATCTCTCCAGCGCCTGGCAGCCAAAGCCGCCAATCAGGTTCAAAGGGACTTTCTCAGCCGGCCCGATTCCGCGGACCAGCACCCCTAGCGAACGTTGGCGGAGCACCCGCCAACGGGCCTGATTCTAGCGCTGTGCTTTCGGCGCCCTGATCGCCAGCTCACCGCAGCAGCACTACCGAAGCACGCTCGTTGCTTTCGCACCCCCTGGCCCTGGTGCGCCATGCCCGCCTGGTAGTAGAGTGCTGCCGATTCGCTGCGGGCATTCCCAGGCGCCAAAGCCGAATTGACATCGATCGTTTGAGAAGGAACCCACACCATGCCAAAAGGCGTACAACGCAACGACAAGAGCAGCAAGAAGCCCAAGAAGGACACCGGTTCGGTCAAGGAGTCGTCCTCCGTATCCGACCGTCCGATTGCGCCCACCACGTCGGTGATGCCCAAGGGCAAGCTGAAGAACAAGCAGGGCTGAGCTCCGCGCGCACCCAATGACAAAGGGGACGGCATGGCCGTCCCCTTTGTGTTTTTGCGCCGACATGCAGCGCGCCGTGACGGGCGCGCCGCCCGCCGCTTACTGCCCCAGCAGCGACTTCACAGCCGCTTCGAGCTGCTGGTCCTCGCCCTTGTCCAGCTTGGCCTTGTCATTGGGCACCACCAGGTCCGGCGTGATCAGCGCACGTTCCATGAAGTCGCCGTTCTGCGCCCGGAAGCCGACCTGCGGAATGCCGAAGTAGGTGGCTCCATCTTGCATGGTCTCCCACCACACCGCCGTTCCGGTACCGGCCACCGGCATGCCGATCAGCTTGCCAATGCCCAGGTGCTTGTAGGTCCAGGGGAACAGATGGGCATCCGAGTAGTTGCTCTCGCTGATCAGCACGGCAGAGGGCTTGACCCACTTGGCAGTGGGCTCCCAGCCCAGGCTCTGGCCGCGCGGCAGGAACTCCAGGTATTTTTTGCCCGACAGCAGCGTGGCCAGCTCATCATGCAGGTTGCCCCCGCCATTGAAGCGTGTGTCCACAATCAGCGCTTCCTTGCCGCTGGCACGGCCCAGTGCATCCGCATAGGTCTGCCGGAAGCTGGCGTCATTCATGCCGCGCACGTGCACATAACCCAGGCGCCCGCCGGAGAGCTTGTCCACCAGGGCACGCTCCCGCCGCACCCAGCGCTTGTACAGCAGCTCACGCTCGGCACCGATGCTGATGGCCTTGAGCGACTGGTCGAACCGCTTGCCGGATGCCGGATCCAGGACGGACAACACCACCTGCTTGCCTGCCTTGAGGTTCAGCAGGGAGTCGAACTCCGCGCCAGCGGCGATCGTCTCGCCATCGATCGCCTCAATCACCATGCCGGCCTTGAGCTTGTTGTCCGCCGTGTCCAGCGGCCCGCCTTCCATGACCTCAATCACCTTCACGCCGGCGCCTTGCCAGGCCTGGTCGTAGAACAGCCCGAGGGAGGCCGTCGCATCGCCACTGGGCGTCGGGCGGTAGCCGCTGCCAGTGTGTGAGACGTTGAGTTCGCCCAGCATTTCACTCAGCAGCTCAGCAAAGTCGATGCCGTCGGCCACATAGGGCAGCTGACGCTCGTACACCTTGCGGAAGTAGGCCCAGTCGACACCGCCCATGTCGGTGACATAGAGCTTCTCCTGCGTCTGGCGCCAGGCATGGTCGAACATCTGGGCGCGCTCGGCTGCGCGGTCGATGCGCAGTTCGGCGGTGAACTGCACCGGCTCGGTCTTCACATCGCCCTTGCCATCGCCGTCGGGCACCTTGAACTTCTGCACGCGCCCACCGGCCATCACGAAGCCATTGGCACCCTTGGCATCCAGCCACAGCGCAATGTTTTCAATACGGCCGCCGGGCAGGCTGCCCACGCGCCGGCTTTCCTTTGCGCGCAAGCGGGTCTGCCAGAGTTCGTAGCCCTCATCGGCCTTCACGACATAGAACAGCTGCTCGCCATCCGGCGTCACCGCAAAGTCGCGGATGTCACCGGAGGCTGTCGTCAGGCGGGCCACGCGGTCGTCCAGCCCCTCCATTTCGATTACCACGGGCTTGGGTGGTTCCGGCTTGTCCTCGGCCTTGCCGGCCTTGGCGTCCTTCTTGCCGTCCTTGCCATCGCCCTTGCCGTCGTCCTTCTTGTCCTCCTCCTTCTTGGCCTCGTCCTCACGCTTTTTCAGCTGGGCGAATTCGGCCTTGTCCAGGTGGTAGCGGTCGAAGGCGGCGCGGGTGAGGAACATGCCAAAGACATCGGCATCGGTGCGGGCGCCACCGCCGCTGCCATGCAGGCCCTGGCGGTCGGTCAGCCACACCAGCATCTGCCCTTGGCGGGCAAACAGCGGATGCAGGTCGTCATAGCCGCTGTTCGTGAGATTGACCAGCTTGCCCGATCCATCGGCCGGCACCACGCCCACTTCCTGGCCCCAGCGGTTGCGGTCTACGAACTGCACCACCAGGCTCTTGCCGTCCGGCGCCCAGTCAAACCACTGGTCCCCGTCCTCATAAGAGTAGCTGTGCTCGGCAGACATCACCTCGCGCGTCTTGCCGGTGGCGATATCCAGCACGTGCAGCGCGGCACGGTCCTGCAGATAAGCCACCTGCTTGCCATCGGGCGAATAGCGCGGCTGGAAGTTCTGATGCGCGTTCTTGAGCAGCACCTGCGTCGTCACGCGCGGAGCGTTGAAGAAGCTGGGAACCGCCTTCTTGTCGCCGGCAATGGCGGCTTCGCACAGGCTCCATTGCCCAGCCTGCTCGCAGGCATACAGCAGCTTGCGTCCGTCCGGGCTGAAGCTGACCGAGCGCTTCTGGCCGGGGCCATCCGTGATGCGGCGGGTGTTGCCGAATTCGGCCGAGGTGACGAACACCTGGCCGCGCACCACCACGGCCACTTCGCTGCCGTCAGGGCTCACGGCCATGTCGGTCGCGCCCTCGCTGAGCTTGAGCTGCTCCACGGTGGGCACCAGGGCATCGGCGGCGATGCTCACGCCCACCTTGCGCGGCTGGGCGTCGTCGCCCGCCTGGGTGTAGAGCTCGCCATCAAAGCCGTAAGACAAGGTGCCGTCATCAGCCACCGACAGGAAGCGCACCGGGTTCTTGGTGAAGTGGGTGATCTGGCGCGTGGCGGCCGGATTGTCCAGAGGCATCTTCCAGACGTTGAAAGAGCCGCTTTGCTCGCTGAGGTAATAGACCGACCGCTCGTCGGCCGACCACACCGGGTCGCGGTTCTCGCCGCCACTGCTGGTGAGCTTGCGGTGCTGGCCGGTCTTGGCATCCCACAGCCAGATGTCCCGCGCCACAGGAGAGAGGTGATGCTTGCGGAAGGCGTTTTCATACCCCTTCCAGTCTTCATAGACCAGCTGGGTGCCGGCCTTGTTGTACTGGCCCGCCATGGCGGGCTCGCTGAAGAGCTGCTGCGGGCGGCGGCCGCCCTCGATGCTGACCTGGTAGGCCTCGCCCATGGCCGGTGCGGGGAAGCCCAGATGGTGGCGCATGTCCTGGCGCTGCGCGGAGAACAGCACGGACTTGCCGTCCGGCGTGAAGGCAAACGGCGTCTCGGGGGCCGAGTTGTAGGTCAGCCGGCGCGACGGGCCGCCCTCCGCCGACACGACGAAGACGTCGTCGTTCCCATACACGTTGGCGGCATAGGCCAGCAGCTTGCCGTCGGGCGACCAGACCGGCGCGCTGTTATGGCGGCCGCTGGACACCAGCAACCGTGCGGTGCCGCCGGCGGCCGGCACCAGGTAGAGGTTGCCCTGGAAGGTGAAGGCAATCTGGCGACCATCCGGCGAGATGCTGGACTGGCGCAGCCACAGCGGCTGCGTCAGGGGGCCCAATGTCGGGAGTGGTCCTTGAGCCTGCACCGCCGGGAAAGCCATCATCAGCGCCAGCGCGGCGCCCGCGAGTTTGAATCTCATGAATTGAACCGGATGGATGGAAAACGCCGAGTCTAGAAGCCTCCGGGCCCGGGTGTCCTTAGACACCCCGTTTTGGCAAATCCTCCTCATCCCGGCGGGTCGGTCCCATGCCGCGCGCGCTTGACGCGCTTTACGATTCCTTCATGAAAAACAGGGAGGGGGGCGCGAACCTGCGCCCGGGATCCGAGTGGTCCCACATCGACGGTCAACTCGACCGCGGCATGTATTTACCGCTGAACGGCGAGGTGGACGGCTGGCTGCAGGCCTACCGCGACGGCAACGTGGACGCCGGCCTTCGGGCGGTGCGTGCGCTGCGCTATCTCGGTGCGGAGCGTCAGGGGGACGCCCTGGCGCTGCGCATCGGCCGGCGCTTCCCGGACCATGTCGGTGCACGGGTGGTGCTGCTGCGTCAGGTGCTGGCCAACCAGGGGCCCTTCGCCTACTGGCGATTCGCTCGGCGCTGGCCACTGCCGCAGCCCACGCCGCCAACGGACGCCGCGCCCGGCGACCTCGAATTCCATACCGACGCCTTGTCGCTGCATGCGCTGTGGCTGTCGGACCTGCGCGACTTCGAGGAAGCGCTGCGCTTCAGCGACGCGGCCCTGTCCGCCCGCCCCAACGACCCCTGGCTGTATGTCGAGCGCTCCTACATCCTGGTGCGACAGGATCGCTACCAGGAGGCGCTCGATGCCTGCGACCAGGCGCTGATCCTCAGCCCCGGATACCGCTCCGCCACGCAGCACAAGGCGCACCTGCTCACGCTGCAGCAGCGCCAGGACGATGCCGTGGCCCTGCTGGCCGGCGCCCTGGGGCGCTGCGAGTGCGGCCCGCTGGCCGCGCAACTGGCCGACCTGCATGCCGAACGCGGCGAGCACCAGCAGGCGCTGGCGGTGCTGGCGGAGGCCGAGCGGCTGATGCCCCGGCTCGACAAGTACTCCGCTGGCCGCCTCGCCGCCCGGCGCGCCGACGCGCTGCTGGCCCTGGGCCAACACGAACAAGCCCGCACGCAGGCGGCGCAGGTTCCGGGCAAGGGCTTTTATGCCGAACTGGCCAACCGCCTGGCACAGCCGCCCGAGGGTGCGCACCGGGTGCTTTTGCGCCTGCCTTTTGTGCGCCAGCACTGGAGCACCTGCGCACCGGCCACCCTGACCTCGCTCTCCCAGTATTGGGGCTGGGCGGCCGAGCATCTGGAGGTGGCTCAGGCCATCTGTTATGACGGCACCACCGATGTCAATGAACGTCTGTGGGCACAGGGGCGCGGCTTCCACACCCGGGAGTTCCGGCTCGACTGGCCCACGGCCTGCGCACTGCTGGACGCAGGCATTCCGTTCTCCCTGATGACTCAGTACGCGGCCGGCGGGCACTTGCAAGCCGTGGTGGGGTATGACCGCCTGCGCAATTCGCTGCTGATCCGCGACCCCTTCATGCCGCACCATGCGGAGTTCGAGGCGGATGCCTTCTTCAAGAGCCAGGCCGTCCATGGCCCTCGGGCCTTGCTGCTGCTGCCGCCGGAAGAAATGCATCGGCTGGACGGCATCACGCTGCACGACGCGGACGACTGGGATGTGCTGCACCGCATGCAGGTGGCGCTGGACCGTCACGATCGCCCCGCCGCCGCACAGGCGCTGGCCGAGCTGCGGGAACGGGCGCCGGACAGCCGCCTCTATTGGCGAGCCCATCGCCAGCTCTCGGGCTATGACGGCAATGAGCCGGCCCTGGCGGAGGCCACCGAGGCGCTCCTGGCCATGTTCCCGGAAGACGTGAACCTCAAGCTGAGCAAGGCGGCGGCCCTGCTGGAGCTGGAGGGCCAGCAGGCCTGCGAGCGCTACCTCGAAACCATGGTCGCCGGCCCGCACCCTGACCCGCTGCTGTTGTCCCGGCTGGCCGAGCGCCTCTCGCTGGACAGCCGCCGCATGCCGCGCGCCTGGCATTGCCTGCGCCGCGCCCTGCGGCGTTCGCCTGGCCAGGGACGGCTGTGGTGGCAGTGGGCCGACTTCGAATGGACCCACGGCGACCGAGCCTGCGCGTTGCTGGCCTACCGCTGGGCGTCCTGCCTCATGCCGACGGACGAAGGGGCCGCTCGTGCCTACGTGCGCGCCTGTCGCGTGCTCGGGCAGATCGAGACGGGGCTGGCGTTCCTGCGTGAGCGCGAGCGCCTGTGGGGCGACCGCTCCAGCGCGCCGCTGATGACCCTGCACGAGATGCTGGACCTGCTGGAGCGCGGCGATGAAGCCGAGGCCGTGCTGCAGGCCGGCCTGCAGCGCCGCCCCGATGACGCGCCACTGCGGCTCTTTGCCGCGGAGGAGCGGCTGCGCCGTCAGCGCCTGGACGAAGCCGACGCGCTGCTGCAGGCCGCCACACAGCCCACCCGCCAGGCCAGCGTGCTGCGGGTGCGCGCACTGCTGGCCCAGGCGCGCGGTGAGTTCGACGAAGCCCTGGCCTGCGCGCAGGAAGCGGCCGAACTTGAGCCGTTCGTGCTCTCGCATCACCGCCTGCGGCTCAAGCTGCTGTCGCGCCGAGAAGGGCGTGCCGCGGCCCTGGCCTGGCTGCAGGAACTGGCTGGACGCCACCCCGCGCACTACGGCCTGCAGCGCCTGCTGTACGAATGGATTCCCGATCACCCGGATGACATCGAGGCGGTGCTCGGCCGGATGCGGCAGCATCATCCCAACGACGCCTGGCTGCGCCGCGAGATCGCCATCCAGGCCAGCCGGCAAGGGCGCCTGGACGATGCCGTGGCGGAAGGGCGCGCTGCCTGCGAGGCTGCGCCGGAGCGTGCGGAGTCTCATGCCGCGCTGGGCTATGTGCTGCTGCGCCGCGACGGCTATGACGCGGCGGCACCGTCGCTGCGCGAGGCCTTGCGGCTCGATGCGGATCATGACTTCGCCATGCGCCAGCTGATCGGCGCGGCGCCTGACTCCGCGCGTTGCCTGGCCGCCATCGACGCGGTGGCCGCCGAGCTGCAGCGGCAGGTCGTGCTGGGAGACGGCTGGCTGTCCTTCCAGGGGTCGGCTCGGCGTGGCTGGTCCGCCAGCCGCCTGGCCCGTTTCCTGCTGCGCGCGCTGCGCCAGCGCCCGGACACCTGGGAAGCCTGGGTGGCATTGGCCCGTCAATGGGTCGAGATGGGGCAGGGCGCGCGTGCACACCGGCTCCTGTCGGAAGCGGTGAAGCGTTTCCCGCTGCTGCCGCGCCTGCGTCTGGAACTGGCCGAGGCGCTGCGGCTGATGGGCGACCGCGCCGGCGCCCTGGCGGCCAATGCGCAGGCCCTGGCGATGTCGCCCGGCTGGAACGCCGCCGTGCGGCTGCAGGCCAATCTCCTGGTGGAGCATCAGCGCGACTATGCCGAAGCGGAGCGCGTGATCCAGCGCGGCCTGCATCACAGCCATGACGATGACGACCTGATCGGCCTGCTGGCCTGGGTGTATGACGCGCAGGAGCGCAACGAGGAGGCCTTGTCCGAAGCGCGGCGGTCGCTGCTGCTGAACCCTCGCCCCGACTGGATCTGGGGCGTGGCGCGCCGCGCCTGTGCGCGCGCCGAGCGGCTGCATGACTTCGATGCCCTGGTGGCCGAGGTGGTCCAAAGCCGCCCCGGCGATGCCTGGGCCTGGGCCGTGCAGGCCGAGCAGGGCCGGGACGACGAACAGGCCCTGGCGGATGCCCAGCGGGCCATCGAGCTGGACCCCCGGCTGGAAGCCGCATGGCAGGCGCGTTTTGAGCGCCTGTCGCGCCTGGGACGCCACGGCGAGATCGAGGCCCTGGTGGCCGCGCTCCCATGGCCGGACTTGCCGCCGGTCACGCTGCGCGCCTGGCATGCCCGCTGCGCCTGGGAACGCGGAGACAAGAAGGACGCGCTGCAGCGGCTGCGCGCGCTGGTGGACGAAGCACCGCATCACGAGCAGCTGTGGCGGGACCTGGCGGACTGGCAGGATGCGCAGGACCTCAACGAGGCCTATCTCGAATCGGCCGTCGCCTTCCAGCGCCTGGCGCCGCATCGCGCGATCAGCCATGCCTACGTGGGACATGCCCTGGTCAAGCTCAAGCGCTATCAGGAAGCGCTCGGGCTCTTGCGCCGGGCGATCGAGCTGGAGCCGGCCTACAACTTCGCCGTGAAGCAGCTGTGCATTGCGGCGGCGGAAACGAACGCCCACGATCAGGCAGCGTGGGCCCTGGAACTGGTCTGGCCGCACGCGCCGGAGCCGGCACATGCCCTCATGGGCGTCGAAGCGGCGCTGCGCGCCAAGGACGGCGCACAGGCGCTGCAATGGCTGGACCGGTTGACGTCCGTGGAAGACTCCATGGATACGCATTACTCACGCCGTGCCTGCGAGGCCCTGCGGGCCGCTGGCTGGGAAGACGACCTGCGCGCGCGGCAACTGGCCGTCATCAAGCAGGGCGATGGGCCTCCGGGGCTGGTCTATGACTGGCTGGAGCAGGAGCACGCCAAGCGCGGCTACTGGCGCACGCTGTTCCAGGTCAGGCGCCTGCTGGAACAAAGCCCCAACCGGCTGCTGATGCGTGCGCTGCTGGACTGGCTGACCGATCGAAAGATGGTCTGGACGCTGCAGTATCTCGTCCAGCGCCACGAAGCATGGCTGCGCACCGACCCCTTGCTGTGGGGCACGGTCAGCTACGCCCTGCTCTCGCTGGACAAGGAGGGCGCCGTGGTCCGATGGATGCGCGACTGGCGCGAACACCCCAAGGCACCTGTCTGGGCGCTGGGCAACCTCTGCTCCGCGCTGGCCAGCAAGGGCCGCTGGCACACGCTGGGCGAGGTGGTGAAGGCGTCGCTGCCGCGCGATCCCTATCAGGAGGACATGCGCCTGTGGCAACTCGTGATGCTGGCCAGCGAGGGCCAGAGCAGCGCGCTTGCCCATCAGCTGGCCCGCCGCCACGAATGGTCCGCGGACGACTGGATGAAGCCGGTGCTGCTGGTGCTGGAACGCTTCGCGGCCCTGCAAAGCGCCCGTGCGGGGGGGCATACTGTGCAGGCGTTCCGCCAGGCCTGCCTGGCCGGCGGCCACGCGTCGCGCGTAGGCCAGCGCCTGCGCCGTGGCGCGCAATGGACCCATACGCCATGGACGCGTCTGTGGCGGTGGTGGGTCCCCCTGTGAGGACCTCATGAGCCCCGACAAGGTAGACCGTCAACGCGTCCATGGATTGACCGACCTGCCCAATGTCGGGCCCGCCACCGCCAAGGACTTTGAACGGCTGGGCATCCGGTCGCCGCAGCAGCTGGCGGGGGCGGACCCGGTGGCGCTGTACCGCCAGCTGTGCGAGGTGACGGGCGTGCACCACGACCCGTGCACGCTCGATGTCTTCATGGCGGCCGTCGACTTCATGAACGGCGGGCAGCCGCAGTCGTGGTGGGCCTTCACGGAACGCCGCAAGCAGCTCATGGCGGCCACCCGCGGCCGCTAGCCAGCGCGGACCCTCGGCGCAGTCTGCGGCTTCCTGCCGCGTCGGAAGGGCCGCGGAAGGGCCGCGTCAGTAGGGCCGGCGTTCAGCCGAAGGTAAACGCGTAGGCCTTCACCCCCTCGTCCAGGAACTGGATCTCGAACAGCCGCTCCCGTGATGGGGTGCCTTGCCGTACGAGCTGGTAGAGGCGGTGCGAGTCCACCGTGCCGCTGCCATCGGCTGTCACGTCGCTGCCGTGGTCCGCGCCCGGCGCCTGGCCGTCCACCATCACCTTGAAGCGCACCGGCCGTCCGTCCCGCCCTGGGCCCAGCACCAGGTGCAGGTCGCGCGCGCGGAAGCGGTAGCTGATGCTGCCACCGGCGCGGGCCAGTGCCACTTCTTCAGTGTCGACCTGCCAGCGGCCGGCCATCGTCCATTGGTTCAGCGACAGGCGCGGGGCCGCGGTGTAATCCCTCGGGCCGCCATCGCGCAGTTCGCCGACAGCGGCCACAAAGCCTTCACTGCGGGCCCATCCCAGGTAGGTTTCGTCAGAGGCGGCAGCCCGGGGTCCGGCCGGGGCCTGCGTGCCACCGGCCAGTGGTGCCACCAGGTCGGTGGGCACCTGCGGCCGGCCGGCTTCTTTCAGCAATTGCTGGATCATGCGTTCGGCGTCGTCGTAGCGGCCTTCGCCCAGCTGGCGATGGCGGATGCGACCCGTGGCATCGACGAAATAGAAGGTCGGCCAGGCCTGCGCGCCCAGGGCGGTCCACAGCGCCTGCTGACTGTCCACAGCCACGGGATAGTCGATCTGCAGGTCCTTGACGGCGCGCTGCACATTGCTGACTGACTTCTCGAACTCGAATTCCGGCGTATGCACGCCCACGACCACCAGGCCCAGAGGCGCATACTTTTTCGCCCAGGCCTTCACATAGGGCAGCGTGCGCAGGCAGTTGACGCAGGAATAGGTCCAGACGTCCACGAGCACCACCTTGCCCTGCAGCGCCTTGGCATCGAGCGGCGGCGAGTTGATCCAGGCGGTTGCGCCAGAGAGGGGCGGCAGGGACTGCGGTGCCGGCGACTGCAGTGCCATGGCGCTGCCCAGCAACCATTGGCCGCCCATCGAGGAGGGGTGCAGCGCGGCATAAGCGAACGCGCCCAGCAGCGCCACGGCGGCGCCGGCACGCACCAGCAGGCGTGTCATGCGGCCGGGCACCGGCACCGGGCGCGCGGCGCGGGCGCTGCGGTCTGCCCCGGCGGCGGCTGGACCGTGGCCAGTCGGGTTCGCCGGGCGGGAGGCGGAGGGCGGGGGAGAGGCGGCTGGGGGCTGGGTCATGGTGGCTTCCTGAAATCAAACGCGGGCAACGTCCAGCACCGCCTGAGCAAAGGCGCCGGGCGCCTCCTGCGGCAGGTTGTGGCCAATGCCACCGGTGAGGACGCGATAGTCGTACCTGCCGACAAACTTTTTGCGGAAAGGGGCATCGCTGGAAGCATGCGGGGCTCCGTTGGCATCGCCCTCCATCACGATGGTGGGCACGCTGATCTGCGGGCCTGCAGCCAGCCGCTGCTCCAGCGCGTCGTAGGCACGTTCGCCATCGGCCAGGCCTTGCCGCCAGCGGTAGTTATGGATGACGATGTCCACATGGTCCGGGTTCTCCAGCGAGGCCGCGCTGCGATCGAAGGTGGCATCGTCAAACTTCCACTGCGGGGATGCGGTGCGCCAGATCAGCCTTGCGAAGTCCCGGCGGTTCTTTGCATAGCCCTCGCGTCCATGCTCGGTGGCGAAGTAGAACTGGTACCACCACGCATATTCCGCCTCCGGCGCCAAGGCGGTGGCTTTGATCGACGCGGGGTTGCCGATGAGATAGCCGCTCACCGATACCAGGGCCTCGCAGCGCTCCGGCCAGAGGGCGGCAATGACATCCGCCGTCCGGGCGCCCCAGTCAAAGCCCGCAAAGACGGCCGAGCGGATGCTGAGCGCATCCAGCAGGGCCATGATGTCCAGGGCCACCGCGGACTGCTGGCCGTTGCGCAGGGTCTGTGCCCGAAGGAAGCGGGTGCTGCCGTGGCCGCGCAGGTGCGGCACGATCACCCGGTAGCCGGCGCGCACCAGTAGCGGTGCCACGTCCACGAACGCGTGAATGTCATAAGGCCAGCCGTGCAGCAGCACAACCACCCGCCCCTCGCGGGGGCCCAGATCGGCGAACCCGACATTCAGGAGGCCGGCGTCAACCTGACGCAAAGGCCCGAAGGGCGAAACGGTGGCTGGCGCCGCACCGGCGGCAGCCGACGCGGCGCGGGCCACTGGGCCGAGCAGACCGAGGCTGGCCAGCGCGCCCAGGCCGGCGGCTTGAGTTCCGAGAAAGCGGCGGCGCGACAGTGGCGAGTTCATGTGAGCTCCAGGACGGGATGACAGTGGCGCCATCCTCCCTGCACTGACGATGTTGAACAAGAGCAACTAAACTCACGTATCGTTGCCGTGCGAGCAACGGATGCTGGCGCCGGGTGTCGGGCAGTCCAGACGGATAGGCGGCCTGGAGGCGTCACGCGATGCGAGAAATCAACCAACAGCGGCTGCGCTACTTCCGGGAGGTCTATGCGCAGGGCTCCATCCGTGGGGCGGCCGACAGCCTCAATACCGCGCCGTCGGTCATCACGCGGCAGATCCGCCTGCTGGAGGAGGAACTGGACACCCAGCTCTTCGAGCGCGAGGCGCGGGGCGTCAAGCCGACACAGGCCGCGGCCCACCTGCTGGAGTTCTGGCGCAGTTACCGCGCCCACCAGGACCAGTTGCAGGAGCGGCTGCAAGCCATCAAGGGCCTGCAGCATGGTCGGGTCACGCTGGCCATCAGTGAAGGCTACGTGGATGTGCTGGTGCAGGAAGTGCTCGCGGGCTTTTGCGCGCGCTACCCCAAGCTGGAAGTCAGCATCGACATGCTGTCGATCGAAGCGCTCGTGGAGAGCGTGGCCGAGGCGCGGGCGCACATCGGCCTGGCCTACAACCCACCTTCGCATGATCACGTGCAGTGGCGCGCCAGTTCACCGCAACCGGTCGTGCTGCTGGTCCACCGCAACCACCCGCTGGCGCAGCGGGGTGGTCCGGCCAGCGTGAAGGACCTGCTGGAGCATCCGCTGGCCCTCATGCCATCCGCCTTTGGCATCGGCAAGGCGACCGAGATGCTGGCCTTTGCCGAGAACGTGGACATTCGCCCCACGGTCGTGACGAATTCGCTCAGCGCCTTGAAGCGGCTGGTGGCGCAGGGGCAGTTCGCGACGCTGATCGGCGAATTCGCCGCGCGCCGCGAACTGGATGCCGGTGAGTTGGCGGTGGTGCCCGTCGATCACCCGCTGCTGCGCGGCACGCAGGCGCGTTTGCTGGTCAAGCGCGGCCGCCCGCTGGGCGCGGCCGGTGAGGAACTCCTGCACTGGATCGAGACCCGCATGAGCATGTTCACGCAAAAAAGCCCGCCGGCAATGCCAGGCGGGCTCGAGACGGTGCGCTGACGCGGGCTCAGTCGAAGACCGGCGTCTCCACGCCCAGCACCTTGTGCAGCTTGGGGCTGGTGGTCGTGTATTGCAGGTGGACGCGCTTTTCGGGGTTGATGATGGGCATCGCGCCGAAAGCGGCCAGGGCGGCCTCATGGAAGCCAGACAGGATCAGCTTCTTCTTGCCCGGATAGGTGTTGATGTCACCCACCGCGAAGATGCCCGGCACGCTGGTCTGGAACTTCTCGGTGTCCACCTGGATCTGCTTCTTCTCCAGCGCCAGGCCCCATTCGGCAATCGGGCCCAGCTTGGGCGACAGGCCGAAGAACACCAGCACCTGGTCCGCCGGCACCACGCGTGTCACGCCATCGCCGCCGGTGACCTTCACGCCCTTGAGCGTGTCGTCGCCTTCATCGATGTCGCTGACCTGGCCGACGATGAATTGCATCTCGTAGGACTCGCACAGCTCCTTCATCTTGGCCACCGAGGCGGGCGCGGCGCGGAAGCCGTCCCGGCGGTGCACCAGGATCACGCTTTCCGCCTTGTGCGGATTGCCGTCGTCGTTGCCTCCGCAGAAGTTCAGCGCCCAGTCCAGGGCCGAATCGCCGCCGCCCACGATCACCAGGTTCTTGCCGGCGAACTGCGACGGGTTGCGGACCCGGTAATGCACCTGCGAGCCTTCGTACTTGTCGATGCCCTCGACCTTCAGCGTGCGCGGCTGGAACGAGCCCACGCCACCGGCGATGAAGATGGTCTTGGTCAGGAACTGCGTGCCCTTGCTCGTGGCCACGAAGAAGCGCCCGTCTTCCTGCTTCTCCACCGTGGTGACTTCCTGGCCCAGATGGAAGGTCGCGCCGAACGGCTCGATCTGCTTCATCAGGTTGTCCGTCAGTTCCTTGCCCGTGACCACCGGCAGGGCGGGGATGTCGTAGATCGGCTTGTCCGGATACAGCTCGATGCACTGGCCACCGGGGTAGGCCAGGGAGTCGATGATGTGGGCCTTGATTTCCAGCAGGCCCAGCTCGAACACCTGGAACAGGCCCACCGGGCCCGCGCCCACGATGACGGCGTCGGTTTCGATCACGCCCGCGTGCGGGGCCGAGGTCGCTTCAGTCACTTGCGTTTCCATTCAAAAAGAGAGGAGTGCCGGCCCACGGGCGGCGGACAGCCTCCGGGTGGTGGATCAGCGGATGAGCTGATCGAGCTTGCCGGTCTTGTCCTTCCACTCCTCGGCGTCGGGGAGGGAGGCCTTGCGCTTGGTGATGCTGGGCCACTTCTTGGCCAGATCCGCATTGAGCTTGATCATCATCTGCTGGTCGCCCGGCACATCTTCCTCGGGCATGATCGCGTTGACCGGGCACTCGGGGATGCAGACCGCGCAGTCAATGCACTCGTCAGGGTCGATGGCCAGGAAATTGGGGCCTTCGCGGAAGCAGTCGACGGGGCAGACATCGACGCAGTCGGTGTATTTGCAGCGGATGCAGGCTTCGGTGACAACGTGGGTCATGGAGCGGCTCTTGTGGTGGCGGGGCTCGCGAAGCGGGCCCGTGAATGTCAAAGCGGCCGGGACGGACGCCCGGCGCGCTGTGACGGAAAACGGCAGATTTTAATCGTTCAGGGGTTGCGCTGACGGCACGCAGGCGTCAATACCCGGGATTTGCAGCGTTCCTTGATTGGGTTCGGACACATTCAGGCGCTTTCCGGGCGTTCCGGCACGCACCGGCGCGGCCCCCGCACCCACCACCACCACCGTGGGGCGGCCGCGGTGCAGCATGGCGGCAGCGGCCAGGTCATGCACCTGGTGCTCACTGGAGAGTGCATCGGCACATCCGGCGCGCGACACGACGCTTACCGGTGTCTCGCCCGGCCAGCCCGCCTGCAGCAGGCGGCGCGACAAGGCGGCGAGCTGGCGGCCGGCCATGTAGAACACTTCCGTGTCGGCAGTGCGAGAGGCGCGCAGTTCGCCCTCCTGGGTCATGGCGGTGGTCAGGCTGACACTGCGGCCCTGGCCGCGCCGGGTCAGCGGGCGGCCCGTGTGCGCCGCCGCGGCGATGGCCGCCGTCACCCCTGGGACGATCTCCCAGTCCAGGCCCGCATCGGCCAGGGCCAGGAGTTCCTCCTCCAGCCGGCCGAAGATGCTGGCGTCGCCGCCCTTGAGCCGCACGACGACGCCGTGCTGCTGCGCTTCCCGCACCAGCATGGCATTGATGGCGGCCTGCTTGGTGGAGTGGCAAAAGCCACGCTTGCCCACGTCCAGCCAGCGGGCGCTTGGGGCCAGTTCGCGCAGGGCAGCGTCGGTCAGCGCGTCAAACAGCACCACGTCCGCCATCGCCAGCGCACGGGCGCCTCGCAGCGTGAGCAGGTCGGCCGCGCCGGGCCCCGCACTGACAAAAATCACCTTACCCATGTCATTCCTTCCGCCGGCGCCGTTGCGCGCCAGGACGCCGAACGGACAGCCCGGTCAAGCCTCGGCGACCAGCAGTGCGCCGCTGGTGCGGTTGCTCGTGGGATCCACGACGATCAGTGCGCCGCCAACGCGGTTGTCGGCATACGCCTGCAAGGGCAGTTCCGCCTGCAGCTCAACCGTCACACGCCCGATCTCATTCACATGCAGTTCATGCGCATCGGTTTGGGCCAGTGTCTGCACGTCCAGGCGGTGGTCGATGGCGGTCAAGCGGGCCTGGACCCAGCGGTTGCCGTGACGCACCCAGTATTTGCGGCCGACCACCGCTGCCTCGGTATCCAGCCAGGCCAGCGTCGCCTGGAAGCTGCGGGTGGGCCGGGCCGCGCCGGGGGCCACGATCCAGTCGCCGCGCGAGACATCGATCTGGCGGTCCAGCACCAGCCCCGCGGATTCGCCGGCCACGCAGGTCGCGGCGGTCTCCCCGGCACGGCGCAGCTCGGCCACCACGGCGGTCTGCCCGCTGGGCAGGACCTGGACGGTGTCGCCCGGCTGCACCTGGCCTTGGGCGATGCGGCCCCACAGCGTGCGCGGCTGGTTGCCGGTGCCTTCGCCCTCGCGGGCCACGTACTGCACCGGCAGCGCCAGCGGCGCCTCCACCGTTTCCTGCACCGTGGGCAGCTGCTCCAGCACCTGCAGCAGCGACGGCCCGTCGTACCAGTCGGCTTCCAGCGGCTGGGTGACGTTGTCGCCTCGCAAGGCGGACACCGGCACGATGGCGGTCACCTGGATGCCGGCGGCGTCCGCGAACCGGTTCAGGGCGGCGCTGACCTTTCGGAACGCCTCGCCCGGCTGCTCGGCCGCATCGATCTTGTTGATGGCAAAGACGATGCTGGGCAGACGCAGCAGATGGGCCAGCAGGCTGTGGCGGCGTGTCTGCGGCAGCAGGGGCACGTCCTCGGCCGACAGGTCCAGCTTGGTCACGTCCACCAGCACGACGGCTGCGTCGCTGCCGGCGGCGGCGGTCACCATGTTGCGGGTGTACTGCTCATGGCCGGGGGCGTCCGCGATGATGAACTTGCGCTGCTTGGTGGCGAAGTAGCGATAGGCCACATCGATGGTGATGCCCTGCTCGCGTTCGGCTTCCAGGCCGTCCGTCAGCAGGCTCAGGTCGATCGGCTGGCCCGCCGCACGCCGCGCGAGGGTGTCGAGCTGGTCGGCCAGGATGGCGCGGCTGTCAAACAGCAGGCGGCCGATCAGCGTGCTCTTGCCGTCGTCCACGCTGCCGGCGGTGAGGAAGCGCAGCGCGCGATGGGTGGTGTCGACGTCCGACTGATGGATCTTTTGCGGGGTCATGATCAGAAATAACCTTCCTTCTTGCGGCGCTCCATCGAGGCGTCGGAGGTCCGGTCGTCCATGCGGGTGGCGCCTCGCTCGCTGACCGTGACGGTGAGCGTCTCGGCCACGATGTCGGTGGCAGTGGCGGCGGGGCTTTCCACCGGGCAGGTGCAGGTCATGTCGCCCACGGTCCTGAAGCGCACCTGCGCGGTCTCCACCTGTTCACCGGCCTCGGGCGGCGTCACCTCGGTCAGCGGCACCAGCAGGCCCTTGCGGCGGATCACCTGGCGGTCGTGCGCGTAATACAGCGACGGCAGCGGAATGTTCTCGCGGGCGATGTAGAGCCACACGTCCAGCTCGGTCCAGTTGCTGATGGGGAAGGCACGGAAATGCTCGCCCGGGCGGATGCGCGTGTTGAAGAGGTTCCACAGCTCGGGGCGCTGCTCCTTTGGCTGCCATTGGCCGAAGCTGTCCCGGTGGCTGAAGATGCGCTCCTTGGCGCGGGCCTTTTCTTCATCTCGCCGGGCGCCGCCGATCAGCACGTCAAACCGGTGTTCTTCGATGGTCTCCAGCAGCGTCACGGTCTGGTGGCCATTGCGCGACTCCAGCGGATGGGACAAGCGGATCGTGCCCTTGCGGATGGAGTCTTCCAGGTGGCCCACCACCAGGCGCTCGCCCATCTCGGCGACGCGGCGGTCACGGAACTCGATCACCTCGGGGAAGTTGTGGCCGGTATCCACGTGCACCAGCGGGAACGGCAGCTTGCCCTTGAACTCGTTGCCGCTCACGCGCTGCTTGAAGGCCTTTTCCGCCAGGCGCAGCACGACGCAGGAGTCCTTGCCACCGGAGAACAGCAGCGCCGGGCGCTCGAAGGCCGCCGCCACTTCCCGCAGGATGAAGATGGCTTCTTCCTCAAGGTGATCCAGGTGGCGGTGGTCCGCCAGCGGCAGCAGTTGTTCCAGGTTGACGGGGGCATTCATGCCGGGGCTCCGGTACGAGGGGAGGAAGGAAGGGACGTGGAGGTGGGCGTTTGCGTGGCGCCATGCGACTTGTGCAGCCCGCATTCCTTGGCGTCGTCGGATTCCCACCACCAGCGGCCGGCGCGGAAGTCCTCGCCGACGGAAATCGCGCGGGTGCACGGCGCACAGCCGATGCTGGGCATGAAGTGGTCATGCAGCGGGTTGTAGGGCACCGCCTGCTGCTGCACGTAGTGCCAGACATCCGCCCAGCTCCATTCGGCCAGCGGGTTGACCTTGGTGCGACCCTGGCCGTCCGGTTCCCGGAACGGCACGTCCGCACGGTTGTGGCTCTGCTCGCGGCGCAGGCCCGTGATCCAGGCCTGCTTGCCCGCCAGCATGCGCGACAGCGGTTCGAGCTTGCGCACGCCGCAGCAGGCCTTGCGCAGCTCGATGCTGCGGTACATGGCGTCCTCGCCATGGGTGCGGACAAAGTGCAGCACCTGCTCCTGCACCGGGCTGAACACTTGCACCTTCAGCCCGTAGCGCTGCTCGATGGCGGGAATCAGCGCCAGTGTCTCCGCATGCAGGCGGCCGGTGTCCAGCGTGGACAAGGCGATCGGCAGGCCGTGACGGGCGATCAGGTCGGTGATGATCATGTCCTCCACGCCCAGCGAGGTGGACTGCACGGCGCCCGGACCGAAGTCCTCGGCCACCTGGCGCAGCACCTCCACCGTGCGGGCCAGCCGCTCCTCGAAGCCGGCAGTCGCTCGTGCATACAGGCCGATGGCACCGCCGTTGGGCTGCGCCGGCCCCGAGGCCGCCCGGCTATCCGCCAGCGGCAGGGCCGATGCCTGGCCAGGCTCGGCATCCACCCCTGAAGCCTCCGCGGACCCGAGCGATGACATCAGTGGTGAGGCCAGCGGGGAGGCGGCACTCATGTTCAGGCTCCCGTCCGCGCGAAGGCCGGCCGGTGGTCGTTCACGTCGCCCTGGTAATGCCCAGGGAAGAAGCCAAGCGCCCGTTCAGCCGCTTCCTGGCTCTGGTCGGCGCGCATCAGCACTGCATCCACGCCGCAGCGCTGCAGCAGGGGCACCATGTCCACCAGCACTTCACCCACCGCGCGGATCTCGCCGGTGAAGCGGTGCCGTACCCGCAGCAGGCGGGCCTGCGTATAGGCGCGTCCATCCACCCACTTGGGAAACTGGACGGCCACCAGCGCCAGGCGCGGCAAATCGGAGGCGAGCTCCGCCACGTCGGCGTCATTGGGCAGCAGGACGCCCGTGGCCAGGCCCGCGGGCCAGGTGTCCCGCACGGCATGCCACTGCTCCAGCGTCAGCAGCTTGTGGTCGGCCGGAGCCGGGTGCGGCTGCGGGCCGTCCTCGCCAGCGCACAGGTGCCAGGGGTCTTGAGCTTTGGAAACGAACTTCATGGCGGTGCGGCGGTCAGTGGGCGGCGGTGGTGCGGCGGATGGCGTTGGTCGCCTGCTTGAAGGCATCCAGGCCGATGCGGCGCACGGTGGCAATGAAGCGTTCGCCGGCCTGGCGTTCGCGGCGATAGGTGGCGATCACGGCCTCCACGGCATCGGCAGCTTCATCGGCCGCAAAGGAGGGCCCGATGACCTTGCCTGCCACGGCCTGGCCGGAGAGGCGCGAGCCGTCCGAGCCGCCCAGGGTGATCTGGTACCACTCGGTCCCGTCCTTGTCCACGCCCAGCACGCCGATGTGGCCGCTGTGGTGATGGCCGCAGCTGTTGATGCAGCCGCTGATGTGCAGGTCGATATCTCCGATGTCCCAGAGTTCGTCCAGGTCCTGGAAGCGCTCCGTGATTTCGCTGGCCAGCGGGATGGACCGTGCGTTGGCCAGGGCGCAGAAATCGCCCCCGGGGCAGGTGATCATGTCGGAGAGCAGGCCGATGTTGGGTGTGGCGAAGCCATTCGCCTTGGCCGCTGCGTACAGGGCCGGCAGGTCGCTCTCGCGCACCCAGGGCAGCAGCAGGTTCTGGTCGTGGCTCACGCGGAGCTCGCCATGGCTGAACTGGTCGGCCAGGTCGGCGGCGGCCTCCATCTGGGCGTCGGTGGCGTCGCCGGGCGGCAGGCCCACGCGCTTGAGCGACAGCGTCACGGCGCGATAGCCGCTGAGCTTGTGGGGCAGGACGTTGCGCTCCAGCCAGCGGCGGTAGGCCGGGTCCGCGCCCTCGAAGATGTCGATGGCCGGCACCGCGGCCACGCCGGTGGGGGTCACGAAGCTCGCTGCCACGCGAGCCAGTTCCGCTTCCGGAATGATCTGTTCATGGCCGCCTTCATCCTCTCCGAGGATGTGCTGGTACTCGGCATTCACGGCGTCGAAGAAGGCCTGGCCTTCGGCCTTCACCAGGATCTTGATGCGGGCCTTGTACATGTTGTCGCGCCGGCCGAACCGGTTGTAGACGCGGACGATGGCCTCGATATAGATGAGGATGTGATGCCAGGGCACGAAGGCGTTGATCTCCTGCGCCACCACCGGCGTGCGGCCCATGCCGCCGCCTACCAGCACCTGGAAGCCCACCTCGCCGGCGTCGTTCTTGCGCAGCTGCAGGCCGATGTCATGCCAGCCGATGGCGGCACGGTCCTCGGCAGCGCCCGAGATGGCAATCTTGAATTTGCGCGGCAGGAAGGCGAATTCGGGATGCAGGGTGCTCCACTGGCGCAGGACCTCGGCATAAGGCCGCGGGTCCACGAGCTCATCGGCCGCCACGCCGGCCGTCACGTCGGCGGTGATATTGCGGATGCAGTTGCCGCTGGTCTGGATGCCGTGCATGTCCACCTCGGCCAGCAGGTCCATGACGTCGGCCGCGCGCGGCAGCGGGATCCAGTTGTATTGCAGGTTCTGGCGCGTGGTGAAGTGGCCATAGCCGCGGTCGAAATCGCGCGCGATACGCGCCAGCTGCCGCATCTGCCGGCTCGACAGCACGCCATAGGGCACCGCAACGCGAAGCATGGGCGCATGGCGCTGGATATACCAGCCGTTTTGCAGCCGCAGGGCGCGGAAATCCTCGTCAGGCAACTGCCCCGCCAGATGGCGTTCGAGCTGGTCGCGGAACTGGGCCGCGCGGGCGTGGACGAACTGGCGGTCGAAATCGGTATAGGCGTACATGGCAGCGATGTCAGCGCCGGCCTGGGGAACAGTCCGCCGCGTCATCTGACACCGCGGCTGGCCCAGGGCTGGCCGGGAGTTGAGACTCTATGAACGCTTTATATATATGAGAACTACAAAATCGTAGATTGCTTATTCCTGAATAAGCATATGCAAGATTCTGCAAAGCCCGGTCCGGGGTGACCGGGGCGCGCTGAAGCGTCTAGGCGCCCGCCAGCCGGGTCAGCGCGGCGACCTGGTCGCCGATACGGGCGGGGATCGGCTCGTCACCAGCCAAGATGGCCTGGATGAGGGCCGCGTTGTCGGCGGGCTCGCAGGCGCTGGACAGCGGCACGTCGAGGTCTTCATTGGCCGAGGGTTGAAGATCCCAGACTTGCCCGTCGGCGAAGCCTTGCAGGTAGGCCTTGCGCCGCAGGTGCAGGTAGGCCTCGCCTTCGCTGGCGCGCATCAGCAGCGCGCGGCCGCCATCGCGGCTGAGCACCGGCAGGGCCTGTCCCATGCTGTCCACGTATTCCGGATGCGTGACCGCCACCACGCGGACGCTGCGCCCCGGCGCCGGGTCCAGCAGCTTGGCCACACTGTGGCTGCTGTTGCGCACGCCCAGCCGCGGACGCAGGGCCATCATCGCATCAAGGCCAGGGTTCAGGCGGTCCAGGGGCATGACCGCCAGGCGGCCCGGGCCGGCCAGTTGCGCCTGTGCCTGTGCGACGTCGCCCGCGGCAGGCAGCCCCAGGGCCTGCAGCAGCTCGAAAGGGCTGATGCGGCTGTCGAAGTCATGCCGGCCATGAATCAGCACCGGAATGCCGGCGCGGGCCAGCAGCAGCGCCACCAGCGGCATCAGGTTGGCCTGTTTGCGCGCGCCGTTGAAGGCCGGCAGCAGCACCAGGCGAGGGCCGGCTGGCACGTCGATGCGAGCGGTTCGCTCCTGCATGGCCGCTTCGAAGCCAAGCAGCTCATCCAGGCTTTCGCCCTTGATGCGCATGGCCATCAGGATGGCTCCGCGCTCCAGGTCCGGCACCGTGCCGTCGAGCAGGCCGCCGAACAGGGCCTGTGCCTGTTCGCGAGTGAGATCACGCGCGCCGCGGGAGCCGCGGCCGATCTCCTTGATGAGGGGCGCAAAGTCCATGGGGTCAGGGATGGGAAACCGGTGTGGGCACCGGCCTCATCTTACTGACCGTCAGGACGTCCGCTGGCGTCGTCCCGTCGCGCCCCCGGCACGTCCTGCGCGTGCAGGGCCGCGGGGGGCGGCGGAGCCGATCGTGAGCGCGCCCACGCCGGCAGCGCGGCCACCGGCATCGGCTTGCCGATCAGGTAGCCCTGCAGCACCTCGCACCGGTGGTGCAGCAACCACTCGGCCTGGGCCTGTGTCTCCACGCCTTCGGCCACGCAGATCATGCCGAGCTGGCGGCCAAGGTCCAGCATGGTGCGCGCCAGCAACTGGCCATGCGGCGTGTCCAGGGCGCGGATGAAAGCCCGGTCCAGCTTGAGTGTGCGGGCGGGCAAGGTCTGCAGGCGGGAGAAAGAGGAGTAACCGGTGCCGAAGTCGTCGATGGCCATCTCGAAGCCTTCGGCAGAGAGCCGCTCGACCTGGTCCAGCGCCCGGCTGTCCGGATCCATGATGGCGGATTCGGTGATTTCCAGCTCCAGGTCGGCAGGCGTGAGGCCGGCGGCGCGCAATTGGGCCAGCAGGTCCTGGGTCAGCCTGGCGTCGGCCAGCTGGTGCGCCGAGAGGTTGATGGAGATGGTGGGCACCGCCACGCCCTGCTGCCGCAGGGCCACCAGGTCGCCGCAGGCGCGCTGCACGACGGCCAGGCCCAGCGCGCCAATGAGGCCGGAAGATTCAGCCAGCGGAATGAACACATCCGGTCCGATGGGACCGAGTGTCGGATGCTGCCAGCGGGCCAGTGCCTCCAGGCTGTGCAGTTGCCCGTTGGCGGTGACCAGCGGCTGATAGGCCACCTGGAGCTCATCGCGCGCCAGCGCCGCCTGCAGGTCCATGCGGAGCCGATAGTCCCGCTGCCGCGCCACATCCTGGCTGGCATCGAAGACCGCGGCTTGATGGCGACCGCGGCGCTTGGCCTCATACATGGCGATGTCGGCGCGGCGCTGCGCTTCGGACGCGGAGCCGATGTCCGCGCTGAGCCGCGCGGCGCCCACGCTGCCGCCGACTTTCAGCGACAGCCGATGCGCCGCGACCGGGGCTTCCAGGGCATCGAACAGCGATTTGAAGATGGCCTCCAGGGGCCGCAGCGGCATGCCGGTCACGAGAATGCCGAACTCGTCGCCGCCCAGCCGCGCCACCTGGCCGTCCTGGCGGAAGGCATTGCGCAGCCGCCCGCCGATGGCCACGATCACCGCATCCCCGACCGGATGACCATGCTGGTCGTTGATGCCCTTGAAACCGTCCAGGTCCAGGTAGAGGATCCACCCATCGCGCGGCTGACGCTGCAGGGCCTGGTCGATGATCTCGTCGAATGCACCTCGATTGAGCAGGCCGGTGAGCGGGTCCAGCGTGGCAGCCCGCCTGAGGCGCTGCTCCGTGTCACGCAACTGCTGGCGCTGCCGGCGCGAACTCAGCAGCCACACCAGCATGCCGGCGAGCTGCGCGCTCAGCAGGATGGTGAGGTCCCGGCCCAGGTCTTCATAGACGCCACTGGGGTCCAGCAGCATGCGCAGGGAGACCTCCGGGTCGTGCCGCGAGACCACCTCGACGCACAGCGCCCACGCGCCGGGCGCGCAGGGACGATGGCTGACGCGCTCACCTGTTTCCAGGCGGCACTGGTCGCCCTGGCACAGGGCCAGCCCGGTCAGCGTGTGATAGTGCTCAAGCGCGCTGGTCATCGCCGCCGGCCAGGAGGACTCCGGCATGCGGTCCATGCTCTCCATCAGCGCCTGACCGATGCCCTCGGCATTGCGCGTTTGCTCGACCAGGCCGAAGTGCAGATTGATCATGCACATCAGCAGGCCGGCAACGACCGAGGTGACGCAGAACTGAAGCCAGTGGCCCTTCACCGACGAGGGCACACCACGAGGGTTGGACGACATGGGGTGGGCAGGGGAGTTCCGGCGGATCCGGAGCTGGACCCGGCATCATCTCCTCGCGCGGTCATCGCTGACAACGACCGCCCGGCGGGCCACCGACGGCCTTCGCGAGCAATTCACGGAAAGGCAGACTAATCGCGCCACCGGTTTGCGCGGGATCAAGCCGGCGCCATCGGCCCTTCGGTCCGCCGGGCCCGTCCCCGGGTCACGGCGAGCGCACCCCCTGGGCTTCTTCAGGCCGCGAGGCTTTCCTGCGGCGCCGCCGGCATGGCGATCCACGGCATGCCGGCGCGTCCCAGGGACAGTTGGCCGAAGAGGTCGCGCGGGTCTTCCATGTCGGGGATCAGGCTGAGCGGCTGCCCGATACCCAGCGCGCCGGACTGTTCTTCCAGCCAGCGCAGCGTGGAAAAGTCCTCCAGCGCAAAGCCGACCGAGTCGAAGACCGTGATCTCTTCCACCGAGGTGCGTCCCGGCTGTTCACCGCTGAGCACGCGGTGCAGTTCCGTCACGGCGAAGTCCTCCGGCATCTGCTGGAGGTCGCCTTCCACACGGGTCTGGGGCTCGAATTCCACGACGACGCGGGACCGTGCCAGGACCTCGGCATGCAATTCCGTCTTGCCGGGGCAGTCGCCGCCCACGCCGTTGATGTGCATGCCGGGCTCCAGCATCTCGGGCGTGAGGATGGTGGCATTGCGCTTGTCCGCCGTGACCGTGGTCACGATATCGGCGCCGCGCACCGCCTCGGCGGTGCTGGCGCATCGCACCAGGCGCAAGCCGGGCACCTGGCCCAGGTGGCGCATCAGCTTGTCGGTGGCGGCTGGGTCGACGTCATACAGGCGGATCTCGGTGATGCCCAGCAGGTGATGGAAGGCCATGGCCTGGAACTCGCTCTGCGCGCCATTGCCGATCAGCGCCATGACCTTGGCGTCCGGGCGGGCCAGATGCTGGGCAGCCAGGGCCGAGGTGGCGGCGGTGCGCAGTGCCGTGCTGAGGGTGAGTTCGGAGAGCAGGGCCGGGGCGCCGGTATCCACGTCGGCGAGCACACCGAAAGCCATCACGGTGGGCAAGCCCGCCAGGTGGTTTTTGGGGTGGCCGTTGACGTACTTGAAGCTGTAGAGCCGGCCGTCGGAGATGGGCATCAACTCGATCACGCCCTCGGGGGAATGATGGGCAACACGGGCACTCTTGTCGAAGGCGGCCCAGCGGCCGTAGTCCTGGGCAATGGCTTTGGCGAGTTGCTCCAGCGAAGCGGCCAGGCCATGGTGGTGAACGATCCGGGCAACATCCCGGGGAGTCAGAAGGCGCGTCATAGGCAACAAGGAAGTGATGGCAATGACCCGATCTTGAAGAGGGTTGCTGTCAGCCGGAAGCCAGAAACCTGATCAAGAATGCAGCTTCGTTGTGCAAAATGTCAGCACCGGCTGCCGATATGATCAGAATTAGGGGTTAACCCGGGCGTTCATCGCGCGCACGCCCCATCTTGGTGGCACTGAGGTGCTTGAGGACCGCTACTTCGCTGAGCCGCCATGGACACACTGGATCACCAACTCATCGCCCTGTTGCGGCAAAACGCGCGCGACAGCATCGCCACGCTGGCTCACAAGCTCAAGGTCTCACGCGGGACGGTGACCAATCGCCTGGCCAAGCTTGAATCGAGCGGGCAGATCGTGGGCTACACGGTGCGCCTGCGCGCCGATGTGGCACCCAAGCAGATCTCCGCCTGGATGAGCATCGCCGTGGAAGGCAATCGCACGCGTGAAGTGGTGGGCATCTTGCTGGGCGAGCCGGGCGTGGTCGGACTGTTCGACACCAATGGCCGCTGGGACCTGCTGGCGGAGCTGCGGGCCGACAGCCTCAACGAATTGGCTGACATCCTGGAGCGGGTGCGGCTGATCAAGGGCATCGGCGCGACCGAGACCAGCATTCACCTGCAGACCTACAAACTGCCCTGATCACCTGGGGGCTCCGGCTCGAAGCGCCCCTCACGCAGCAGCAGCCGCTGGCGTACCACGCGCGGCTCGGGCCGCGGGCAACGGCCTTCGTTGAAGCGCAGCACCACCTCCACGCGCGGGCCACTGGCCGGGCTCAGCACACTCAGGCCGGTGTTCTGTGGCGCTGCGCCGGTGCCGCAGGCGGCCGGGCCGGGCTTGTCCTTGAAGCCTGCGTCCAGCGCCACCTGCAGCCGGTCACCCTGTTCCACCACCAGACGCTCACTGCGGCTTTCCCGCCCGGCGATCACATCCACGCGCCGGCTGCGCAGTGCCCAGCGGTCATCGGCCAGCTGCAGCATCTGCAGGTCTTCCTTGCCCGCACCGGGCGCCCCTTCCATCAGCAGCGGGCCGCGTGCCTGCAGGCGCCAACGGCCCTGCGCATCGGCGGCGAAGGTCGCAGCCCCCAGCGCCGGCACGCAGCCGGAGCAACTGAACTGCTCCCTCGGGCCGGGGGTGAGCTGGTAGGCCACCACCAGTTTTTCCTGGGACTGCTCGGCATAACGCTGGCGCCACACCTCGGTCACCGTGGCGACCACACCCATGCCGGAGCCGCCGCCGAAGAACTCGGCCAGGCTCGCGTCACGCCAGGTGGGCCCGCCATACACGAGGCGCCGTGCCGTGACCATGTCCGGGGGCGCTTCCAGCGTTGGCGCGATCTGGGCCATCGATGGCACCGCCACGCCCGACAAGCCTGCCCACAGCAAGGCGAGGGGAAGCAGGCGAGGCGGTGCGGGCATGGTGCAGCGGAAGCAAGTCAGGGTGCCGGCAGTATCGGCGATGGCCGCACCTCGGCGAAGCCGGCACATCACGGGTACAGTGGGGCGATCTTCAAGACGCCATCGGCCCGGCCCTTGTGCCCGGCTGGCCCTCACCGCATGACGGCCCCCGTGATCCAAAGCCTGCTCGAGACCGACCTCTACAAGTTCACCATGTGGCAGGCGATGCTGCATCGGCATGCCACGGCCCAGGCGGAATACCGGTTTGCGTGTCGCAATACGCCGCAGTACCCGCTGGCTTCCCTGGTGGAGGATCTCTCGCGCGAGCTGGACCATCTGTGCTTGCTGAGCTTCAAGCCCGATGAGCTGGCCTACCTGCGCACGCTGCGTTTCATGAAGCCGGACTTCATCGACTTCCTGCGCATCTTCCGATTCCAGCGGGATTTCGTGTCCGTCAGTGCCGACGGTGATCGCCTGGAGATCGTGGTACGCGGCCCGCAAGTGCATGTGATGGGTTTTGAGATCTTCCTGCTCGCCATGGTGAACGAGCTGTATTTCAGGCGCTTCGATGCCGCGCCGGCCATCGAGGAGGGGCGGCGCCGGCTGCGGGACAAGATCGAGCTGCTGCGCGCCTTCGAGCGCGACGAGCCGCCTCGCCGGCACCCGTTCCAGTTCTTCGACTTCGGGCTGCGCCGCCGATTCTCCGGCGCGTGGCACCGCGAGGTGCTGACCACCTTGAAGGAAGAGCTGCCCACCCAGTTCCGCGGCACCTCGAATGTGCTGCTGGCCAAGGAGCTGGGGCTGGTGCCCATCGGCACCATGGCGCATGAATACCTGCAGACCTATCAGGCCACCGGGGTCAGGCTGCGCGACCATCAAAAGGCTGCGCTGGAAGACTGGGTGCAGGAATACCGCGGCGACCTGGGCATTGCGCTGACCGACGTGATCAGCATGGACGCTTTCCTGGCTGACTTCGACCTGTACTTCGCCAAGCTGTTCGATGGCCTGCGCCACGACTCCGGCGACCCGGTGGTGTGGGGCGAGAAGGCCCTGGCGCACTACGACCAGCTGCGCATCGACCCCCACACCAAGCGACTGGTGTTCTCCGACGCCTTGGACATGCCCAAGGCCATCTCCCTGTATCGCCATTTCGCGGACCGCACGCAACTGGGCTTTGGCATCGGCACCAAGCTGAGCAACGACATGGGCCTGCAGACCCTCAACATCGTGGTGAAGCTGACCCATGTCAACGGCCAGCCGGTCGCCAAGCTGTCGGACAGCCCCGGCAAGACCATGTGCGAGGACCAGACCTTCCTGGCTTATCTGCGGCAGGTGTTCAACGTGCCGGCGGTCTAGCGCTGTTTCGATGCTGAAGCGCTGGTAACGAAGGCTCGCGACGGGGCTAAGCACGCCGCCACAGCGAAGCTACGTGATGTGGCGTGGCGGGGTTGATGCCTGCTGCCGCCCTATGGCGCTGCCGTGAGGTGGTGCTCCGCCGGGCCGGCCAGCAAGGGGGTGTGCCGGCCTTGGACCCAGTCGTCATGGCCCGCACCGTAATAGGGCGAGAGCGGGTGGCCGCTCTGGCCGCCCGGCATCGACAGCCACCCCTTTTCTTCCCGGCCGGGTGACACCACCAGCCGCTCCGACTGGCCGAAGGACGGCCCGGCCACATGAGGCAGGTTGCTGTCGCCGGACTGCGGCACCGACGGCATGTCCAGCCAGCGGGACAGCGGCGGAATGGCCTTGGCCAGGACGTGCTGGATACGGCTGGCATTGAACCGGCCCCACGTAGGCTCGGGGGCTGGCGCTGCACCGCCCGAATCGGGCCCGCAGTCCCCTTGAGGCGCGGTGCCTGATGCGCCGTGCGTCACGGAGCGGGGGCCGCAGAACGGCAGGCGTCCATCCGCCGACATTTCCTTGACGGCCTCGTCCAGCTGGCTCAGCAACACCGCATCCCAGCTGGCTTGGCCGCTGGGCAGCAGATGGGCGGGCCGCTCATCCAGGGCCTGCACCGCCGCGTATTCGAACTGGTTGCGCCAGCGGATGCGCTGCTTCGCGTCGTCCTGGCGCTCGCCCAGGAAAGGGCGCGTCCATGACACCCACAGCAGGTTCAGCGTGTTGAGGCGCGTGGTGCGGACCAAGCGGTAGGCCAGCTGGTCCGCATCGGCGCGACCGTTCCAGCGCTCCAGCAGCCGTGCGATGTCAGAGCGCTCCGGATGCGCCTTCAGCACGGTGAGGAGGCGGTCCGACCAGGTCTTCATGAAGCGGGCCTCGTCATCCAGATGGATCTCGCCGATGCTGGCTTCGTCATGCTTGGGTCGCTCACCAAGGCGGTCACGGATCTGCTGCGCCCGTGCGCCAAGGTCAAAGCCGCCATCCCCGATGAGTTCCGCCAATTCGCCGCCCAGCTGGCGACTGTTGGCCGTCCACAGCTGCCCTTGCTGGGGAGACAGCACCTGCGGCGACTGCGCCGGAGGCAGCCAGGTGTGGCGCAGGTCGGCAGGATCGGCCCAGCGGCCCTGGCTGCGGGCAATGCCCTGCTGGGACCACAGGCGGCCGGCGATGGTCCAGCCGATCTGTCCGTCCCGGTCAGCGGCCAGCAGGTTTTGATGGGGCATGCCGGCGCGCTGCGCCACGGCCAGGGCGTCGCTCACGTGGCGGGTCTGCAGCATGTCGTCCAGCGCCAGGTTGTAAGCCTCACCCTCATGCGCAATCCAGTGCAGGGCGAAGCGGCGCTGGCCTTCGGTGGTCACCACGGGAGCGCCGGCAAATTCCTCCACCTTCAGGGTCTGCGCCGCGCCGCCGTGTACCTGCAGCGTTTCCTCATGCGTGGCCACCGGGGCATCCGCCGGCACCTGAACCCAGTCGAACCACTGCCCGTAGGCATTCGTGAAACCCCAGGCCACATGGCCGTTGGTGCCCACCACCAGCGCGGGCAGGCCCGGCAGCGTCACGCCTGCGGCGCGCAAGGCCTGCGGGCCCTCGCCGATCTGGAACTGGGCGCGGAACCAGATGCTGGGCACGCCGAGCCCGAGGTGCATGTCGTCGGCGAGGATGGCGCCGCCATGGGTGGTGCGTCCGCCAGACACTGCCCAGTTGTTGCTGCCCAGCACCGCAGGGGGCTCATCGGGGCCCAGCGCCAGGGGTGTAGGCAGGGCGGGCCCGGGCGGGGCCGACAGGACCAGTTGGCCTCCGGTGGCCAGGTCGGTGCTGTCCGCCTTGCCGGTGCGGCCAGTCCGCAGATCGAGTTCGGCGGCGGTCGGCATGCGTGCGGGCGCTGCGTTGCTGCCGTCCAGCGGTGCATCCCAGCGTCCGCCGCGCGGGTACAGCCAGTCGTAGAGGACATCCCCGGTCTTCTCCCGCACCAGGATGCGCTCCAGGCCCGCGTCGAAGCTGCCCGACTGCAGCATGAAATACATCTCGCTGATCACCAGCAGCGAATCGACAGGTGTCCAGTCCTGCGGCGTGGCGCGCAGCAACAGGTATTGCCAGGGGCGCACCGGCAGCGCGTGCAGGCCGGCGTTCACGCCGTCCGCATAGGCCTGCAGCAAGGCGCGCTCACGCGCCGGCAGGGTGATGAACCGCTGGGTGAGCCGCGCCCGCAGCCGGTGCACGCGGCGCTGGCGGTCGCGCTCCAGCGCCTTCTCGCCGAAGACCGCAGAGAGCTCGCCGGCAGCGGAGCGGCGGGTGAGGTCCATCTCGAAGAAGCGCTCCTGCGCATGCACATAGCCCAGGCCGCGGGCCAGGTCCAGGCGGTCCTGGCCGGTCAGGGTCACCGTGCCGCGCTCGTCGCGGCTGATGTCCAGCGCCCTGGCCAGCCCAGGCAGGTGAATGTCGCCGTCGAGCTGCGGCAGGCTGCCGCGGATCAGCAGCCACACGGTCAGCGCGACCAGCAGGCACAGCACCAGCAGTGCTGACAGGATCCTGAGCATCCATCGCGCGGCGGAGCGCTTTCTCATCGTCGTCATCTTTTCCTTCCCTTGTGCATACCCGCTGGGCCGGTCGCTCATGGCATGCCCGTACCCAGCGATCACGCTACCGTGTTTTTCAGGGTGTCGGCAGTTCCCGGCCGGGATTTTCAGCAGACGTTGCCAATCGAACCCGGAATGCCCGGCCGCGACCGACGCGCCGCCGGGATTCCCTAGAATGCGCCGCCATGTCTGCTGCTTCTGTTGAGTCCGGCCCACGCCGGTGGTGGCGCGCGCTGGCCGCGCTGAGCCTGTCGGCCCTGACCGCCTGTTCGGTGATGACACCATCACCCACGCCAACGCCCGCCCCCGTGGTGCTACCGCCCGTGGAAACGGAGCTGCCGGCACCGATCACCCCCAAGCCGCCACCCAAGCCCCCGCGCATCGGCCTGGCCCTGGGGGGCGGTGCGGCCCGTGGCTTCGCCCATGTCGGGGTGATCCAGGTGCTGGAGGAGCAGGGCATCAAGGTGGACCTGGTGGCCGGTACGTCGGCGGGCAGCCTGGTGGGTGCCCTCTATGCTTCCGGGCGCAACGGCAAGGAACTGGCCACGCTCGCGGAAACCATGGACGAAGGGGCCATCACCGACTGGACCTTTCCGATGCGGGGTCTGATTCGCGGGGAGGCACTGGCCCGTTTCATCCGGGACAAGACCGGCAACCGAGGCATCGAGCAACTGCCCATTCCCCTGGGCATCGTGGCGACCGACCTGGGCGACGGCACGCCCATCATGTTCCGGCAAGGCGACGTGGGCACGGCCGTGCGCGCCTCCAGCGCGGTGCCGGCGGTGTTCCAGCCGGTCAAGATCGGTACGCGGGAATATGTGGACGGCGGCCTGGTGGCGCCGGTGCCGGTGCGCTTTGCCAAGCAGATGGGGGCGGAGCTGGTGATCGCGGTCGACATCAGCGAACCGCCTGACCCCAAGGTGCCTGGGGACGCGATGCGCATGCTGCTGCAGACCTTCTCCATCATGGGACGGTCCATCAGCCAGTATGAATTGAAGGATGCGGATGTGGTGCTCCGGCCGCGCTTGGACGGCTTCAGCGGGTCGGACTTCACCGTCCGCCGACGCGCGATCCAGGTGGGGCGTGAAGCAGCCACCGCCATGCTGCCTCAGATCCGGCGCGCCATTGCGGCAAAGACGCACTGAGCCTGCGCTGGTTTCCGTCAGAGTCGCTCGCCGCGGGCCGAGGCTTCTATCAACTGGTTCAGCCGGTTCAGCTGCGTGTCTGTCTTCTTCGCGCTGAGCACGTGCCAGATGGTTCTGCGCTGGTAACTCGGGGCTTGCGCGCGGAAAAATTCCCAGGCGGCCGGATGATGGCGGAAGGCCACCTCCTGAGCGGGGGTGAACTCCACCTCGTCCTGTTCATGCGCGTAGACCCTTGAGCGACTGTCGCTGCGTCGCTCGAAGGCCGCCAGGCCGGCCTCCCGCATACGGCCTTCCCGCGTCAGCGCCTCGACACGGGCAATGTTGACGGCACTCCAGATGGAGGTGGGTTTGCGGGGAGTGAACCGAATCTTGTAGGACTTCTCATCGATACGGGTGCGCACCCCGTCGATCCACCCATGGCACAGGGCCTCGTCCACGGATTCCGGCCAGTCGAGGCTCGGCAGGCCGGTGCCGCGCTTGTAAAAACCGACCACGACGTCGGTGGCCGTCGCGGCATGCTGGTCCAGCCAGGCACGGAAGTCGGCCGCCGTGGGAAAGAAGAGGGGAGTGCGGGTCGCCATGACGCCCGAGTATGCCGGCTGCACGTCCCTTGGCGCACCGATTGCCCCGTTCTTACGGTCTGGTGACTGCCACCGGGCATGCCGTTTGCGGAAATTGTCGTACGTGTACGCAGCTCTCCATGGCTTTGCATCCAGCCAGGCACCGAGGGTTGATGAGGATCAGCCTTGCGCGTGCCGTGAGTTAACGTACAGCGACAATAACTTGTGTCAGTGCGAACAAGCTTTTGAAAAGTCAGGGAGAAGAATTGGAAGCGAACAAACACGATGAGCGGACGCCCACGCGTCTGCGGCGCGGCCCTGTGGAAATGGCGGCCTTGAAGCGGGAAATGATGGAGCGTGCGCGCAAGATCTACCGCGAAGAGGGCGTCGAGGCCCTGAGCATGCGTCGCCTGGCCAACGAGCTGGGCATTTCCACCATGGCGATCTACAGCTACTTTGCCAACAAGCAGGCGCTGCTGGATGGGCTGTGGATCGAGATCTTCGAGGCGCTGACCGCGGAACTGCTGGACGCCTCCAATGAGCAGCGCAGCCCCCGCAAGGTGCTGGAAGCGCATGTGCGGCGCTCACTGGACTTCTGGGAACGTCATCCCGAGCAGTTCCGGATGATCTATATGTCGCAAAGCAGTGCGTCGCTGACCGAAATCGGTGAATCGCAGCGGCCGGTCTACTTCCGGCTGCTGGGGCTCATCCGGGAACGGGTGGCCGCCTGCGCGCCGGACGGCGTGGAACCCGACGAGGCAACGCTGCGCCTGCAGTGCGATCTGCTCTCCGCCAAGACCATGGGCTATTTGCTGCTCGTGCTGGGCCTGCAGCGTTACCCGCTGCATGACCGTGAGGCGCTGCGCGAGCGCATCGTGCAAGAGGTGGTGCGGGATGCGGCCGATGGCCTGAGCGCGCCCGCTTCCGGTGCCACGGCTGCCAGCCCCTCCACAGCGCCATCCAGCGCCGACGCCTCCTCCTGAGCGGGCAAAAAAAAGCCCAGCGTGTGCTGGGCTTGAAGGGCACTTGGGAAGCTTAACTTCCTTGGGTACCGAGGAGACAAAAGGTACGTGACCTCAGGCGGTGGCGCGCTTGGGTGCGCGTGCGGCTGCCTGGCCGGTCTTCAACGCCGTGTTCGTCACGGTGTTGACGTTGTTCTCGACGATTTCGCTGGCTTGCTTGACGGCCTTTTGAACGCTTTCGTAAGCGTTGTTGGCAGCCGCCACAGCAGACTTCATCAATGCAACAGCATTTTCCGTGCCAGCAGGCGCATTGCGGGTGACGTTCTCGACCGCAGCACCGAACTTGTCCTGCACGTCGGCCACTTGCGCTTCGGCCAGCTTACTGAATTCAGCGCCGGTGGAGGTGGCGATGTCATACACGTGCCGGCTGTAGGCCACGGCCTTTTCAGCGGTGGGTTGCAGCAGCGAGGCCTGCAGCGCCAGGAACTCTTGCGCATCCTTCACGGACAGGGCAGCCTGGGTGGTTTCGGCCGCTTCGCTCAGGGCCGTCTTGGCGGTCTGGATGTTCAGTTCAGCCAGCTTTTCCCAGGTTTCAAACATCTTGCCGGTGAGACCAAACATGGCGTTGAGGTTGGTCTTTTGGGCGATCAGCAGTTGTTCAGCGGTCAGCATGCAAGTTCTCCTAGATATGGATTGAAGCAGTCTCAGCCACCAAAACCCGGCAGGCTGAAGGCCGGTTGCGAGGCACCTTGCCCTGGGCAGGAGAGCATGGTGCGCTGCAACATGGAAACAAGTATAGGGGCGCCAAAATGGATTGCAAGTGGTTTTTGCTGCATTGCACCAATTGACCAAGGGTCTGCTGGAAGCCCCTGTCTATCGGCCTTTTGCAGTCGTGGGGGTCAGCATTGCTGAGCCGCCATCAGGGTTTTTTCGGAGTTCTTGCTGCGGGGCAGCATGCCCCCGGCTGTTACGGCATTGAGCGATCAGCGGTAAGGTGCATGGCCATGCTCGCCTTTCACTATGACCACCTGACGCTGGCGCTACCGCCCGGTCACCGCTTTCCGCAGAGCAAATACCAGATGCTGCGCCAGCGGCTAGAAGAGTCGCCGGGCGCGCTTCGCCTCCAGGTGGCGACGCCCGCCACGCGGGAAGAACTGCTGCTGGTGCATACGCCGGACTACGTGGATGCGGTGCTCAACGGCACGCTCAGCGCCGCGGCGCAGCGCGAAATCGGTTTCCCGTGGGGGGAGAGCCTGCCGCGCCGCTCGCTCTTTTCAGTGGGGGCCACCATGGACGCCGCAAGGGCTGCACTGAAAGAGGGCGTTGCCGCCAGTCTGGCGGGCGGCACGCACCATGCGTATGCGGACAAGGGCAGCGGCTTTTGCGTGTTCAATGACGTGGCAGTGGCCGCCCGCAGGATGCAGGCGGAGCACCATCGCGCCCACCCCGGCCAGCCCGGCTTGCAGGTGCTGGTGATCGACCTGGATGTGCACCAGGGCAACGGCACGGCCAGCATCTTTGCGCAGGATGCCTCCGTGTTCACCCTCTCCCTGCACGGCGAGAAGAATTTCCCGTTCCGCAAGGAAGCCAGCGACCTGGACATCGGCCTGCCGGACCACTGTGGCGACGCCACCTATCTCGACGCCCTCGAAGATGCACTGCACCAGGTCTGGCGACGGACCGCGGCCCATCCGCCGGGTCTGGCCTTCTACCTGGCGGGCGCGGACCCGCACGAAGGCGACCGGCTGGGCCGCCTCAAGCTCAGCGCCCAGGCGCTGGATCGCCGCGACCACAAGGTGCTGCAGGCGCTGCATGAGCGGCGCATCCCCGTTGCGATCAGCATGGCGGGTGGCTATGGCGAGGACCTGTCGGTCACTGTGGACATCCAGCAGCGCACGCTGGCCACCGCCGCCTCGTATTGGCAACGCTGGGGTCAGCGCTGGGCCGGCGACAGCGCCAGCACGGCCGCCGCTTCCTGACGAGGCGTAGCGCTCGCGACAGCATGGCGTCAGCCTGGATGGAAGAATCAGCCAGATGAGCACCGACCGACCCAGCCCCGAGCCCCGTAGTGCCTACGCCCACTTCGTCCCCGTGCCCACGCGGTGGATGGACAACGACATCTACGGCCATCTGAACAACGTCATCTACTACAGCCTGTTCGACACTGCGGTGAACCGCTATTTGATCGACCAGGGGGCCCTGGACATCCATGACGGCACGGTCATCGGCCTGGTGGTGGAGACGCATTGCAACTTCTTTGCCTCGCTGGCTTTTCCCCAGCAGGTGCAGGCGGGTCTGCGGGTGGCGCGCCGGGGCCGCTCCAGCGTGCGTTACGAGATCGGCCTGTTCGCGGAGGGCGAAGCGCTTTGCGCCGCCGCCGGCCACTTCGTGCATGTCTATGTGGACCGAGACACCCGCCGACCCGTGGCGGACCTGCCCCTCGCCTATCAACAGGCCCTGCAGCCCCTGGAGCGTTCATGAGCCTTCCCGACCCCTTCGCCCCCCCGACGCCCGCGCAGACCGCCGCGGTGGAAGACGCGATCCGCACGCGCCACTCCATGCGCGCCTTCCTGCCGACCCCGGTGCCGCGCGAGACGCTTGAGCGCATCCTCACTGTGGCGGCTCGCGCACCGTCGGGCACCAACACCCAGCCCTGGCAGGTGCATGTGCTCACGGGCGCGGCCAAGGAGCGGCTGGCCCAGCGCCTGCAGGCCGCCTACGACGACCCCGAGGAACTGGCCACCCATACCGAGGAGTACGCCTACTATCCGCGCGAGTGGGTCTCGCCCTATATCGACCGCCGCCGCAAGGTGGGCTGGGACCTTTATGGGCTGCTGGGCATCACCAAGGGCGACAAGCTGCGCATGCATGAGCAGCACGGCCGCAACTACAGCTTCTTCGATGCACCGGTCGGCCTGATGTTCACCATCGACCGGGTCATGCAGCAAGGCAGCTGGCTGGACTACGGCATGTTCATCCAGAACGTCATGGTCGCCGCTCGCGCGCATGGGCTGCACACCTGCCCGCAGGCGGCCTTCACGCAGTTCCATCGGCTGATTGCCGATGAACTTCAACTGGCCCCGCAGCAGATGCTGGTGTGCGGCATGGCCTTGGGCCATGCGGACCCCTCGGCGGTGGAGAACTCGCTGGTCACCGAGCGTGAGCCGCTGAGCGGCTTTGTGCGCTTTCGCGACTGAGGCGTAGCGCCAGAGGGGCGTAGCCCACAGGGCGAGCGGCCGGTTTGATCCAGAATGGGCCGGCCGTGCCGTGCCCCTGTCACGGCCGATGTGTGGACCGCCCGACAGGGCCCCAAGGAGACCCGAATGAGCAAACCGAAGGTGCTGGTGGCCTGCAAGACATTCAGCGACATCGTGGACCGGCTGCGCCCCTACTTCGAGGTCGAAGCCAACGAGAGCGACCAGCCCTGGCCCCAGGATGAGCTGATCCGCCGCCTGCAAGGCAAGGCCGGCGTCTACGTCAGCGGCAGCAGCAAGATCGATACGCGCCTGCTGGAGGCTTGCCCGGACCTGCGCGCCGTCTGCACCATGGCCGTGGGCTACAACAACATCGACGTGCCGGCCTGCACCGCGCGGGGCGTTCTCGTCAGCAACGCGCCGGACGTGCTGACCGAGACCACCGCCGACTTCGGCTTCGCGCTCATGATGGCCACCGCGCGCCGCATCACGGAGAGCGAGCATTTCCTGCGGCGTGGCGAGTGGAAGCACTGGTCGGTCACGATGTTCGCGGGCGCGGACATCCACGGTGCCACGCTGGGCGTGCTCGGCATGGGCCGCATCGGGGCTGCCATCGCCCGGCGCGGGCACCTGGGCTTCAACATGTCCGTGCTCTATCACAACCGCAGCCGCCTGCCGGCGGACCAGGAGGCGCCGCTGGGAGCTCGCTGGGTCGAGAAGGACGAGCTGCTGCAACGCGCGGACCATCTCATCATCGTCGTGCCTTACAGCCCGTCGTCCCATCATCTGGTGGGGGAGCGTGAACTGGCCCTGATGAAGCCCACGGCCACGCTCACCAATATCGCGCGGGGCGGGGTGGTGGACGACGCAGCGCTGGCCCGGGCACTGAAGGCCAGGACCATCGCCGCGGCGGGCCTGGATGTGTTTGAAGGGGAACCGACCGTCCACCCGGACTTGCTCGCCTGTGACAACGTGGTGTTGACCCCGCACATTGCCAGCGCCACCGTGGCCACGCGGCGCGCCATGAGCCATCTCGCGGTAGACAACCTGATTGCCGCGCTGACCGGCGGCACGCCGCCGACGGCGCTGAACCCGGAGGTTCTGGCGCGCGCCTGAGCGTCTTCGCACGGGGCCGATCGGGAGGCTGAGACAATTGAGGCATGACGCTTGTTGACGCCTTGTTGATTGGCCTGTTGGCCCTGACCCTGATCATCCTGATGCTGGTGGTGCTGCTGTGGCGGCGCGCCGTGTCGCAGCCGGTGGCCTCGCCGGAACCGGTGGCCCCGCTGATCCAGCAGTCCAGCGAACGCCTGGACCGGTCGCTGCGCGACGAGCTCAACCGCGTCAACAGCGCGCTGCGCCAGGACACGCTGGCCACGCTCTCGCAGTTCCAGCAGTCCCTGCTCGCCCAGGGCGGCGACGTGGCGCGCACGCAAAACGAACAGATCGACAGCTTTCGGGTGCAGCTGGGCCACCTGCAGCAGTCGCTGGCCCAGCAGGCTGCCACCGCCCGCGAGGCGCAGGATGCGGCGGCCTCCCGTCTTGGCAGCCTGCTGACCGAGCAGCTGCAGGCGCTGGCCCAGCGCAACGAGGCCGGCCTGGCCGAGACCCGCCGCACGGTGGAGGCGCGCCTGCAGAGCATCCAGCAGGACAACGAGAAGAAGCTGGAACAGATGCGCGCCACCGTGGACGAGAAGCTTCACGCCACGCTGGAGCAGCGCCTGGGCGAGAGCTTCAAGCAGGTGGCCGAACGCCTGGAGCAGGTCTACCGCGGCCTGGGCGAGATGCAGACGCTGGCCCGGGATGTCGGCTCGCTCAACCGGGTGCTGACCAACGTGAAGACCCGCGGCATCTTCGGCGAAGTGCAGCTGGCCGGCCTGCTGGAACAGGTGTTCACGCCGGAGCAATACGCCTCCAATGTGGAGACGGTACCCGGCACCGGTGCCCGGGTGGAATTTGCCCTGAAGCTCCCCGGGCAGCGCGATGACGGTCAACCGCTGTGGCTGCCCATCGACGCCAAATTCCCCAGGGAAGACTACGAACGCCTGCTGGAAGCGCAGGAGCGGGCCGACGCGCCCGCGGCCGAACTCTCCGCCCGCGCCATCGAGACGCGGCTGCGGCTCGAAGCCAAGACCATCCGCGAGAAATACCTGGCTCCGCCGCACACCACTGATTTCGCATTGCTGTTCCTGCCGACCGAGGGCCTGTATGCCGAAGCCTTGCGGCGGCCGGGCCTGACCGAATCCCTGCAGCGCGAGCACAAGGTCATGCTGGTGGGGCCCACCACGCTGCTGGCCACGCTGTCCAGCCTGCAGATGGGCTTCCGCACCCTGGCCCTGGAAAAGCGGTCCGCCGAAGTCTGGGAAGTGCTGTCGGCCGTCAAGACCGAGTTCGGCAAGTTCGGTGAGGTGCTGGCCAAGACCAAGAAGAAGCTGGAAGAAGCCAGCAACACCATCGATGCCGCCGAGGTGCGCACCCGCGCCATGACGCGGCGCCTGAAGACGGTGGAAGCCCTGCCGGAGGACCAGATGTCGCGCGTGCTGCATTTGAGCCAGGCGGACGAGGAGGGCGCCGCCGGATGAACGTCGGCACGGCGCCCGCGGCCTCGGGCTTGCGCCGGGCCTTCCCGGCAGTGATCGCCACGCTGGTGGCCGTGCATGCCTGCATGGCGGTCACGCGCGTGACCGCCAGCCTCTGGGTGCTGGAACGGGGCTATGGCGAGTGGACGGTGGGCGTGCTGCAAAGCCTGTTCGCCGTTGCGCCGCTGGGCCTGTCGCTGTGGGCTGGACGCATGGCGGACCGCCACGGGTTCCATCGTCCCGTGGGCATCGGCGCCACGATGGGATTCGTGGGCGCCGTGGCGGCGCTGCTGGCGATGGCGACGCCGGGGCTGTCGTCCCTGGTGTTGATCGCGCTGAGCTGCCTGCTGTGCGGCGGCGCCGTGGCGGTCGCCGCGGTGGCCATCCAGCGCGAGGCCGGGCTGATGGCGTCGGATCCCTCGCAGCTCAAGCGGGTCTTCAGCTGGGTGGCCCTGGGGCCCGCGCTGTCCAATGCCATGGCGCCGGTGGCTGCCGGGCTGCTGATCGACCATGCAGGCTTTGTCTGGGCTTTCGCGCTGGGCGTGCTGCTGCCGCTGGGCGCCTGGGCACTGGCCCGTCGCGTGCCGCGTCATGCACCGCCCCCGCGCGCAGCCACGGCCGGTGAAATCCGTCCGGCCTGGGACCTGCTGCGCGACCCGGCGCTGCGTCACCTGCTCATCATCAACATCGCCATGTCGGCCTGCTGGGATGCGCACAGCTTCGTCGTGCCGGTGATCGGCCATGCCAAAGGCCTGTCGGCATCGGGCATTGGTCTGGTCCTGGGCAGCTTTGCAGCGGCCGCCACCGGCGTGCGCCTGGGCATCGTCCGATGGGCGCACCACCTGGATGAAATGAAGGCGCTGCGCATCGCCATCAGTGTGGCCATGGCGGTGCTGGTGGTCTATGCCTGGCTGCCCGGCACGCCCGGCATGATGCTGGGCTCCGCCATCCTTGGCACCGCGCTGGGGGCGGTCCAGCCCATGGTGCTGGCCCGGCTGCACCAGGTCACGCCGGCCCATCGACACGGCCAGGCACTGGGGCTGCGCATGCTCGTGAGCAACGGTGCGACGGTCGCGATGCCGCTGGGCTTTGGCATGCTGGCCAGCGCCAGCGTTCCGTTTGCACCGCTGTGGCTGATGGCCTCGCTCCTGATTGGCGCGCAATGGAGTGCGCGCAGAAGTACCTCCGCCTGAGCGCAGCCCCGTTTGCGCAAAGGCTGCGGGACGCACGGGCATGCCAAATGAATAGTCTGCTTATTCATTGCTTCTCTCTCTGACAGGCAGCCCACGCAAGCGGCGCAATGCGCGCATGGCTGAGCCCGCGTCACATTTGCCTACAAATGGACGCTAGGGGATTTCCTTTCCTGTCAGGTCTTGCAGGTGGATGCGCCACGGCATGAAACCCCTTTCTACACTGCATTCACGCCTCGATCGACACGATGGAAGGCGCAGTCGCCATCCAGGGCGCACACAAGCCCGGTGATGGAGGTGGGGCACCAACCGGTGGCCTTCAGCGAGAGAACCATGGAGATCACAGCATGATGCGTTTGACGAAGCTCAGCCGTGCGCTGGCCCTCGGTGTCTTTGCCTTCAGTACTGCCGCCTTTGCCGGTGTGCCCTCCGCCGATGTGAGCGGCGCCAGGCAGCCTCTGCCTGAGCAGACCGATCGTTTGATCGTCAAATACCGGGACGGCAGCGTGGCCGTCCAGCAAAAGCTCGGCGTTGCCGTGCAGGCCCATGCCGTGGCCAGCGACGCCTTGAGCACCCGTACCCAGACCCTGCAGCAGCTGGCCGCCCCCTGGGGCGCGCGGGTCAGCCTGCTGCGCCAGACCGGCACCGGCGCCCACGTGTTCAAGCTGGATCGCCACCTGCCCTTGGACCAGCTGCGTGACCTGGCCCTGCAGATCAAGGCGAGCGACGCCAACGTCGAATATGTCGAGCCCGACCGCAAGATGTATGCGATGGCCACGCCCACCGACCCAAGCTACACCAACCAGTGGGACCTGTATGAGAGCACCGGCGGCATTCGCGCCCCGGCGGCCTGGGACCAGTCCACCGGCAGTGGCGTGGTGGTGGCGGTGATCGACACCGGCTATCGCCCGCATGCCGACCTCAGTGGCCAGTTTGCCGTGTCCAGTGGCGGCTCGACGGTGGCCGGCTATGATTTCATTGCCGATACGGCCGTCTCCGTCGATGGCAATGGCCGCGACAGCGATGCGCTGGACCCGGGCGACTACTACGCCGCCAATGCCTGCGGCGCCGGTGTGCCGGGCTCCAACTCCAGCTGGCACGGCACGCACGTCGCGGGCACCATCGCGGCAAAGGTCAACAATGGCCTTGGCATCGCCGGCATTGCCTACAACGCGAAGATCCTCCCGGTGCGTGTGCTGGGCAAGTGCGGCGGCTATACCTCCGACATTGCGGACGGCATCACCTGGGCATCGGGCGGCAGCGTTTCCAGCATTCCGGCCAATGCCAATCCCGCCAAGGTGTTGAACCTGTCGCTGGGCGGCAGCGGCAGCTGCGACACCACCACGCAAACCGCCATCAACGGCGCGCGTTCCCGCGGGTCCAGCGTGATCGTCGCGGCGGGCAACTCGGCCGCCAATGCGGCCAACTACAGCCCCGCCAGTTGCTCGGGCGTCGTGACCGTGGCGGCCACCAACCGCAGCGGCGGCCGCGCCTCCTACTCGAACTACGGCACCATCGTGGCCCTGGCGGCCCCTGGAGGTGATTCGGGCAGCGGCAATGGCATCTACTCGACGCTCAATGCCGGCACCACCACCCCGGGTGCCGACAGCTATGCGTACTACTCCGGCACCTCCATGGCCACGCCTCACGTGGCGGGTGTGGCGGCGCTGATGTATAGCGTCAAGCCTGCGGCCACGCCGGACCAGATCACTGCGGCGCTCAAGAGCAGTGCACGGGCCTTTCCGGCGAGCTGCAGTGGCTGCGGCACGGGCATCCTTGACGCCAATGCGGCCCTGAATGCGATCCTGGGCACGGGCGGTGGCGGGGGCACGACCATTCCCGAGACGAGCGCGTCCAATGACTCGCGGGCCACGGCACAGTCCATCGCCTCGCCGGGCGGCACCATCAGCGGCGCGCTCTCCAGCACCAGCGACACGGACTACTACGCCGTGAGCCTGGGCGCCGGCAAGACGCTGACGGCCTCGCTGCCCAATGCCAGCGGCGTTGACTACGACCTGTATCTCTACAACAGCAGCGGCGGCACCTTGAAGTCCAGCACCCAGAGTGCGGGCAAGACCGACAGCTTCACCTATTCCAACACCACCTCGGCCGCCGTCACCGTCTATGTACGGGTGACCTGGTACAGCGGCAGCGCCGGCAGCTATGCGCTGACGCTTGGGTGGTGATGGCCCTTCTTGCCAATCACCTCGCTTGGTAAGCCGGGTGTCCTGGGCCCGAACGGGACACCTGTTGATTCCCGCCGGTCACAAGCCGGCGGGCTTTTTTTTGCCCGGTACACTGGTGTGTTGTTTCAATCGCGGGCGGCGCGTTCAGGGCCGCCTTGCCACCATCATGGCCGGCCTTGAGTCTTCGTCTCCGCTTCCCACTGACATCGTCGTGCACCAGCAGTCCAAAATGCTGGAGCTGGCGTTCAGCGATGGGGCGCGCTTTCGCATTCCCTTCGAGCTGATGCGGGTGTGCAGCCCCTCGGCTGAAGTGCAGGGCCACGGGCCCGGGCAGGAAGTGCTGCAGACAGGCAAGCGCGACGTCCAGATCGTCGCCGTGCAGCAGGTCGGCCACTACGCCCTGCAGCCGCTGTTCTCGGACGGCCATGAAAGCGGCCTGTTCACCTGGGCCTACCTCTATCAGCTCGGCCGCGACCAGGACCAGCTGATGCGCGACTATGAAGCCCGCCTGGCCGCCGCCGGCCTGGATCGGGATGCGCCCATGCCCGCCAAGGGCAGTGGCCACGACGGCCACGGCTGCAGCAGCCATTGAACCCCTTCAAGCACCCTCTCCAGCAGGACCCCGCATGAGCTCCACCCACTTCGGCTTCGAGACCGTCGACGAAACCCAGAAGGCGCGCCGCGTACGCGGCGTGTTCGATTCCGTCGCCGCCCGCTACGACATCATGAACGACCTGATGTCCATGGGCCTGCACCGCGCCTGGAAGACCTACACCGTCGCCGTGGCCAACCTCAAGCACGGCGACAAGGTGCTGGACATCGCCGGCGGCACCGGCGACCTGGCACGCGCTTTCGCCAAGAAGGTGGGCGAGCGCGGCATGGTGGTGCATACCGACATCAATGAGGCGATGCTGCGCACCGGCCGCGAGCGCCTGCTCGACGAAGGCATGGTGCTGCCCACCAATATCTGCGACGCCGAGGCGCTGCCCTACAAGGACAACAGCTTCGACCTGGTCTCGGTGGCGTTCGGGCTGCGCAACATGACGCACAAGGACAAGGCCCTGGCCGAGATGTGCCGCGTGCTGCGGCCCGGCGGCCGGCTGCTGGTGCTGGAGTTCTCCCGCGTCGCCGAGCCGCTGCGCAAGCCCTACGACTGGTATTCCTTTAAGGTGCTGCCCCGCCTGGGCCAGCTCATCGCGGGCGATGCCGACAGCTACCGGTACCTGGCCGAGTCCATCCGCATGCATCCGCCCCAGGCTGAACTCAAGGCCATGATGAAGACCGCCGGCTTCGGCCATGTGGACGTGCACAACCTGACCGGCGGCGTGGTCGCCTTGCACGTCGGTATCAAGTGCTGATGGTTTGTCGCAGTCGTAATTAATCGCGACGATTGAGTCCTGGCGCGGGAGCGCCAGAGCGCGCCACCCAGCGTCGGCGCCATCCCCCAGAAGCAGGCCCCGAGGCAGTCCCGGGCGCTCTGCATTCCATCTTCCTGTGCTCGCCCCCCTTGTTCAAGGGGGCCCTCGGGCACCCTGCGCCGGGGGCAGGAGTCATTCTTGCTAAGGACCCACCTAGTCTCGGGAGTGAGGGGGTCGGATCCGCATGGAATCGGGGTTTTCCGTCATGGTGCACGGCTACACTCGCCGCTCACGTGAGAGCGTGGGTCGCCCCGTGAGGGTCGCCGGGACTTGCATAACAACGAGAGTCGAAGCCATGAACTTGAAGAGAACGCGGTTCAACTGCAACGGATTTCGCTTGGCTGGCCTGACGGCCGCCACCTTGGTGGCGATCACCCTCGCAGCCTGCGGCGGTGGGAGTGGCGCCAAGGCGTCCCAGACGGCGGCGAAGGTGAACAAGGAAGAGATCACCGTTCACCAGATCAACTACGTGCTGCAACGTCAGCCCAATATCAAGAAGGAACAGGCGGAGGCCGCCTCGCGCCAGATCCTGGAGCGGCTGATCGACCAGGAACTGCTGGTGCAAAAGGCCCAGGACCTGAAGCTCGACCGCGATCCGCGGGTGGTGCAACAGATCGAAACGGCCAAGCGCGAGATCATCGCGCGGGCCTATGCTGAGCGCCTGGGCGAGAAGGCCAGCAAGCCCAGCGACGCAGACGTCACCAAGTACTTCAACGACAACCCGGCACTCTTTACCGAACGCCGCGTCTACAACGTCCAGGAACTGAACATCGAGGCCAAGCCGGAGCAGGTGGAGGGCATCCGCACCCAGCTGAAGGACGCCAAGACCTTGACCGACTTCGTTGAATACCTCAAGAGCAACGACATCAAGTTCGTCGGCACGCAGTCCGTGCGCGCCGCCGAGCAAGTCGCGGCCAACAGCCTGCGCATCCTGTCGCAGATGAAGGACGGCCAGCACTTCGACGCACCCACGCCGAGTGGCCTGATCGTCATCTACCTCGCGGGTTCGCGCCTGCAGCCGGTGACGCTGGAGCAGGCCCGTCCCGCCATCGAAGGCTTCCTGCTCGGGCAGCGCCGCATGGAGCTGATCACACGTGATGTGAAGGCCCTGCGCGAGAACGCCAAGATCGAATACGTCGGCAAGTTCGCCGAGGCTGCGGCCTCCTCGCCGACACCCGCACCGGCGCTGACGCCGGACCCCGTCACCGAGCCGGCCTCCAGCGCCACTGGCTTGGACAACAGCACCATCTCGAAGGGCTTGGGTATCAAATGAACAAGATCAAGACGCAGCATTCCTCGGGTGATGTCATGACCCATTCTTTCCTGCGCCCCCTGGCCATTACCGCCGTGGCGCTGCTGATGTCGGTGAGTGCCCTGGCACAGACCGGCGGCAGCGCCCGTCCCTCGACCAGCGCCAACAGCACGGCTCAGCCGGCGCCCGTGGGCCTGTCCACCGGCAGCACGGCCGAATACCGCCTGGGCTCGGGCGACGCCATCCGCATCAGCGTCTTCCAGAACCCGGACATGACCCTGGAAACCCGTGTCTCCGAGGCCGGCACCATTTCCTTCCCGCTGCTGGGCTCGGTGCGGGTGGGTGGCCTGTCGGTCAGCGAGGCCGAGAACCGCATTGCCGAAGGCCTGCGCAAGGGCAACTTCGTCAAGCAGCCGCAGGTCAGCATCCTGGTGATGAAGGTCACCGGCAACCAGGCCAGCGTGCTGGGCGCCGTCAACCAGCCGGGCCGCTACCCGCTGGAAGTGGCGGACACCCGCCTGACCGACCTGCTGGCCAACGCCCGCGGCGTCTCGGCCTCCGGCGGCGACCTGCTGGTGGTCTCCGGTACGCGTGGCGGCAAGGCTTACCGCATGGAGATCGACCTGCCGACGCTGTTCGGACCGAACGGCCGCGAGCAGGACATCGTCATCCAGAACGGCGATGTGCTCTGGGTGGACCGCTTCCCGATGGTCTATATCTATGGTGAGGTGCAAAAGCCCGGCCAGATCCGCCTCGAGCGCGGCATGACGCTGCTGCAGGGCCTGGCCGCCGGGGGTGGTCTGACGCTGCGCGGTACCGACCGCGGCATCCGCGTGCACCGCAAGGGCACGGACGGCAAGGTGCAGGAACTCAAGCCCGCCATGGATGAAGCGCTGAAGGACGGCGACGTCATCTTCGTGCGCGAAAGCCTGTTCTGATGGATGGCCGGCTGACTTGCGCAGCCGGCCGAAGCAGCCGGGCCCGTGAGGCCCGGCGAAGGAGTGAGTCGTGACGCCCAGCAAGTTGATTTCCATCATCCTGGCTCGCTGGTCGCTGGTGCTGTTGGTGGTGGTGCTCACCACCCTGACAGCACTCGGCGTCAGCATGTCAATGCAGCCCAAGTATGTGGCGACCGCATCGGTCCTGATCGATGCAAAACCCGATCCGATTTCCGCCCTCATGTATCCCGGCCTGGCCTCGCCGTCCTACATGAACACCCAGGTGGACGTGATCGCCAGCGAACGCGTGGCCTTGCGTGTGGTCAAGGACCTGCGCCTGGCTGAAAACCCCGAGGTGCACCAGCAGTGGCGTGCCGCCACGAACGGCGAGGGCACCATCGAGCAGTGGCTGGCCCAGGGCCTGCGCGGCAACATGGAGGTCAAGCCCTCCAAGGAAAGCAATGTGCTGATGGTGACTTACAAGTCGCCGCAGCCCGAAGCCGCCGCCGCCTTTGCCAACGCCTTCGTGAAGGCCTATGTCGGCACCACGCTGGAACTGCGCGTGGACCCGGCCCGCCAGTACGCCGGCTACTTCGAGCAGCAATCGAAGGCGGCGCTGGACAAGCTCGAGGCGGCCAAGACCAAGCTGTCGGCCTATGAGCGCGAGCACGGCATCCTGGCCACCGATGAGCGCATGGACATCGAGAGCAGCCGCCTGTCGGAGCTGTCCTCGCAACTGGTGGCCGTGCAGGCCGTGACCGCTGAATCCAACAGCCGTCAGGGCGCCGCCGCCCGCGGCAGCGACACGCTGCCCGACGTGCTGGCCAACCCGGTCGTGTCGTCGCTCAAGGGCGAGCTCAGCCGCTCGGAATCGCGGCTGCAGGAACTGAGCACCCGCTATGGCGACAACCACCCGCAGGTGATCGAGGCCAAGGCCTCCGTCGCCGACCTGCGTTCCAAGATGGCCACTGAAATCCGCCGCGTCACTGGCGCCGTGGGCGTGACCAACAGCATCAACCGCCAGCGCGAAGCGGAAATCCGCGCGCAGCTCGAAGCGCAGCGCCAGAAGGTGATGAAGCTCAAGGAAGCGCGTGACGAGGCCGCCGGCCTGATCCGCGAGGTGGACAGCGCGCAGCGCGGCTATGACAGTGTCGCTGCCCGCCTCACCCAGACCAACCTCGAAAGCCAGAGCACGCAGAGCAACATCAGCACGCTGACCGAGGCGACGCCCCCGCTGCGCCCGTCCTCGCCGCGCGTGGCCCTGAACACCATGCTGGCCTTCGTGGCCGGCCTGGTACTGGCCATCGGCATGGCGCTGCTGCTCGAAATGCGTGACCGCAAGATCCGCGATGCCGACGATGTCATGGCGCTGCTGCAAATCCCGATGCTGGGCGTGCTGCCCGCACCGAACAAGCGTCCCCACAAGGCACTGCCGTCCGCCGAGCGGCGGCTGCTGGGCCATGCCACCAGCAGAGGAGCGGCTTGATGTCCGACCTGAAGGAACCCCTCCACTACGCCTCCAGCAAACCCGTGGACGCCCAGACGACCAAACCCGCGGCCGGCCTGCATGACCGGTCCATCGGCGCGATCATCGCCGAGACCCGCAACCTCAG
>Ga0065165_1000246_pt1 | contig 93310 bp, 87 predicted proteins | sample AraplaMF_Cvi_mMF_FD_63813 | JGI IMG/M metagenome (GOLD analysis project Ga0065165, IMG submission 63813) | Arabidopsis root microbial communities from the University of North Carolina, USA - plate scrape MF_Cvi_mMF (version 2) (version 3) | ecosystem: Host-associated > Plants > Roots >... | reverse complement strand
CGCGTGCACGCGGCGCTGGCGGAGAACGGCCAGGTGCTGGTGTTGGACACCTTCTGGGACCGTCAGCGCTACGACATCGCGGCCTATTGCCTGATCAACACCTCGCCGTACTTCGCGGCGATGGCCAGCGGCAACAGCAAGGTCTACGAGAGCACCGACTACATCCGCCTGGCCGAGGCCGCCGGCCTGCGCCTGCAGACGGTGCGCGACGGCATCGGCTACTGCCACAGCCTACTGAGGTTGGTGCGGGCATGAAGCGGCGCGAGGTCCTCGGACGGGCCGCGCTGGCGCTCGCGGGCGCGGCGCTGGCGGGTTGCGCGACGCCGCGACCGGCGGCCGTCGCCGGCTCGCCCGGCGCCGTCGTGCTGCCGGCGCTGCGCCTGCCGCCGTCGGCGCTCGGGCCGGCGCGCCACGCGTTGAGCCAGCGGCTGTCCGTCTACCGGCTGGACCGGCCCGATGCCAAGCCGCAGCAGGTCGAGGTGCAACTCCAGCTCGACGCCGAGGGCCTGCTGCTGGCCGGCTTCGCATTCAGCCAGCGCGTGCTGCTGATGCAATGGGACGGCCGCTCGCTGCAGGTGCAGCGCTCGCCGTATCTGCCGGCCGAGGTCGACACCGATCGCATGCTGCGCGACCTCTGCCTGGTCTTCTGGCCGGCCGAGGCGGTGCGCGCGGCGCTGCCGCCCGGCTGGACGTGGACCGATACCGCGAACGGGACCGCGACCGGGACCGGACGCGACCCGGTCTGGGAGCTCCGCCAGGCCGAGGTCCCGCGCCTGTCGGTGCGCCGGCCCGACGCGAGGACCGTCGAGATCGTCAACCCGAGCGAAGGTTACCGATTGGTGATCGAATCGCAGCCGCTGGAGGCACCATGAGCGACGCGCTGTATCTGCATCCCCCCGGCGTCGTCTGCGCGGCGGGCCGCACCCTGGACGAATTGCGCGAGGCCGTGTTCGCGGCCGCGCCGTCGGGCGTCGCGGAGAACGCGACGGTCTGGCCCGGCCACGCGCTGCACCTGGGCGCGGTGCGCGGCGAGCTGCCGTCGGTGGCGCACCTGCCGCTGGAGGCGCGCAGCCGCAACAACGCGCTGCTGCTCGCGGCGCTCGAACAGGTGCGCGGCGAGGTGGACGCGGCGATCGCCCGCCACGGCGCGCATCGCATCGGCGTCGTGCTGGGCACCAGCACCTCGGGCGTCGGCGAGAGCGAGGCCGCCATCGCGGCCTTCGAGCGCGAGGGCGCCTTGCCCGCGGACTTCCATGTCGGCCAGCAGGAACTCGGTTCCCCGGCCGCGGCGCTGGCCGGGCAACTCGGCCTGGGCGGCCCCTGCTACGTGGTGTCGACCGCCTGCTCGTCGGGCGCCAAGGCGCTGGCCAGCGGCGCCCGCCTGATCAAGGCCGGCCTGTGCGACGCGGTGCTGGTCGGCGGCGTCGACGCGCTGTGCGGCATGACGGTCGCGGGATTCACCGCCCTGGATTCGGTCGACGCGGCGCGCTGCCGGCCCATGAGCGCCACGCGCGCGGGCATCAACATCGGCGAGGGCGCGGCGCTGTTCCTGCTCGACCGCACGCCCTCGACGGTGCGGCTGTCGGGCTACGGCGAGAGCTCCGACGCCCATCACATCTCGGCCCCGGAACCGACCGGTCGCGGCGCGCTGGCCGCGATGCGCGCGGCGCTGGACCGCGCCGGCCTGATGCCGGCCGACATCGGCTACCTGAACCTGCACGGCACCGCGACGCCGCAGAACGACGCGATGGAGAGCCGCGCCGTGGCCGAGCTCTTCGGCACGGACCTGCCGTGTTCGTCGACCAAGCCGCTGACGGGCCACGCGCTCGGCGCGGCCGGCGCGATCGAGGCCGCGATCGCGTGGCTGACCGTCGCCGGCGACGGCCGGCTGCCGGTGCACCACTTCGACGGCGATCGCGACGCCGACCTGCCGGCGATCGCGCTGGTGCGGCCGGACCAGCGCCTGCCCCGCGCGCCGCGCCACGTGATGAGCAACTCCTTTGCCTTCGGCGGCAACAATGCGTCGCTGATCCTGAGCCATGACTGAGACCTTGCCGCCCATCGCCGAGCTGATGCCCCACGAGGGGCCGATGTGCCTGCTCGACCGGCTGATCGCCGCCGAGGACGAGCGCCTGGTCGCCGAGGTCGTGGTCGGCGAGCGCGACATGTTCGCCCGTGACGGCGAGGTCGGCGCCTGGGTGGGCGTCGAGTACATGGCGCAGGCCGTGGCCGCGTGGGCCGGCTGGCAGGGACGCCAGCGCGGGCAGCCGCCGCGTATCGGTTTCCTGCTGGGCACGCGGCGCTACCGCAGCGTGCCTCGCTTCGTCGCCGGACAGCAGCTGCAGGTCGAGATCCGGCGCACCTACCAGGCCGACAACGGCATCGGCCAGTTCGAGTGCAGCATCCGTTGCGGCGCGGACGAACTGGCCAGCGCGCAGATCAACGTGTTCGGGCCGGAGGATCCGGCTGAATTCCTGAAGGGAGAGACGACGTGAGCACAGTGCTCGTGACAGGATCGAGCCGCGGCATCGGCCGCGCGATCGCGCTGCGGCTGGCGCGCGACGGCCATGACCTCGTGCTGCATTGCCGGCAGGGGCGCGCCCAGGCCGACGAGGCCGCCGCCGAGATCCGCGCCCTGGGCCGCGAGGCCCGGGTGCTGCAGTTCGACGTGGCGGACCGCGAGGCCGCGTCCGCCGCGCTGCTGGCCGACGTCGAGGCCCATGGCTGCTACTACGGCGTGGTCTGCAACGCCGGCATCGCCCGCGACGGCGCCTTCCCGGCGCTCAGCGGCGAGGACTGGGACGCCGTCATCCACACCAACCTCGACGCCTTCTACAACGTGCTGCAGCCGCTGACGATGCCGCTGGTGCGCCGCAAGGCGCCGGGGCGCATCGTCACGCTGGCGTCGGTGTCGGGCCTGATGGGCAACCGCGGCCAGGTCAACTACAGCGCCGCCAAGGCCGGCATCATCGGCGCGACCAAGGCGCTGGCGGTCGAGCTGGCCAGCCGCCAGATCACCGTCAACTGCGTCGCGCCCGGGCTGATCGACACCGACATGGTCGATCCGCACGTGCTGGAAGAGGCGCTCAAGATCATCCCGGCCAGGCGGATGGGCAAGCCCGACGAGGTGGCGGCGCTGGTGAGTTTCCTGATGGGGCCCGACGCGGCCTACATCACGCGGCAGGTGATTTCGGTGAACGGGGGGATGGTCGGATGAGCAAGAAGCGCGTGGTGATCACCGGCGTCGGGGCCTTGTCGCCGCTCGGACATGACGTCGAGACGGTGATGGACAGCCTGCGGGCGGAAACCAACAAGGTCCAGCGCATGGCCGGCTGGGCCGAGTACGAGGGCCTGAACACCCAGGTCGGCGTGCCCTGCGCGCCCTTCGAGCTGCCGGCCGACCGCTACAACCGCAAGAGCATGCGCAGCATGGGCCGCGTGGCCCAGATGGCCACGCGCGCCAGCGAGCTGGCGCTGGCGCAGGCCGGCCTGATGGGCGACCCGCTGGTCACCAGCGGCAAGCTGGGCGTGAGCTTCGGCAGCTCCAGCGGCACGCCCAGCGCCGTCGGCGACTTCGGCCGGATGATGTCGGCCAAGAGCATCGAGGGCATCAACGCCAATACCTACGTGAAGATGATGTCGCACACGGCGACGGTCAACATCGCGGTGTTCTTCGGCATCACCGGCCGCATCATCACGACCAGCAGCGCCTGCACCTCCGGGAGCCAGGGACTGGGCTACGCCTACGAGGCCATCCTGAGCGGCCGCCAGGTGGCGATGCTGGCCGGCGGCGCCGAGGAACTGGACCCGACGCAGGCGGCGGTCTTCGACACGCTCTTCGCGACCAGCACCCGCTACAACGACCAGCCGCGGATGACGCCGCGGCCTTTCGACGCCGAGCGCGACGGCCTGGTGCTGGGCGAGGGCGCCTGCACCTTCGTGCTCGAGGAATACGAGCATGCCAAGGCGCGCGGCGCGCAGATCCTGGGCGAGATCGTCGGCTACGGCACCAACTGCGACGGCACCCACGTCACGCAGCCGCAATCGGCCACGATGGCGCAGGCCATGCGGCTGGCGCTGGAGGACGCGGGCCTGCCGCCCGAGGCCATCCCCTACGTGAACGCGCACGGCACCAGCACCGACCAGGGCGACGTCGCGGAGAGCCAGGGCACGCAGGCCGTGTTCGGGTCGCGCGTGGCGATCTCGTCGCTCAAGAGCTACATGGGCCACACGCTGGGCGCCTGCGGCGCGCTGGAGACCTGGATGACGCTCGAGATGATGCGGGCGGGCTGGTTTGCGCCGACACTCAACCTCCGGCGCGTGGACCCGCGCTGCGGCGAGCTCGACTACGTGACCAGCGGGGGACGGCTGCTGCAGACCGAGTTCGCGATGACCAACAACTTCGCGTTCGGCGGCATCAACACCTCGCTGATCCTGCGCCGTCTCGACTGATCCGTTCCGGATACCCACCGATCCTTCACCGATTCTTTTGACTGGGAGATCCTTCATGAAGCTTCGCCTTTCCGCCGCTGTCCTGCTGGCCTCGATGGCCGTCGCCACGACCGCTTCCGCGCGCGACACGGTGCTGTACATCCCGCTGGCGGACGTGCTGTCCATGCCCGAGGCGCAGGACAAGCTGGACAAGAACATGAAGTTCTTCCTCGCCGGCCAGAGCACGCCCAAGGTCATCAAGCGCCTGTCCACCGACGTCAGCAACCCCAAGACCAACGGCGTGGGCAAGAGCGACGAGTTCGGCTGCAAGTGGGCGGCGCTCAGCGCGCTGATCAGCCTGCAGAACAGCGCCAAGCGCGAGGGCGCCAATGCGGTGGTCGACATCGTCAGCTACTACAAGAAGACCGAGTACCGCAGCGCGACCGACTTCGAATGCCATGCCGGTGCGATCATCATCGGCGTGGCGCTCAAGGGCACCTACGCGCAGATCGGCGAGTGAGCCGGATATCCACGATCCTGAACGGGAGGAATGACATGAAGAAGATGATTGCGGGCCTGGTCCTGGCCAGCCTGGTGGGCGTCGCGCAGGCGCGCGGCACGGTGGCGCTGCTCGAGCCCGAGCGTGTGACGGTGGTCACCGGCGCGACGCTGGATCCGGAACAGATGAAGCAGGCGATCGTGCGCGGCGGCGCGAAGTACGACTGGACCGTGTCCGGCGAGGAGCCCGGCAAGCTGCGCCTGAAGTACAACAAGCAGAACAGGCACGAGGTGGAGGTGGCGGTGAGCTACGACACCACCGGCTTCCAGATCCGCTATGTCGGCAGCGTCAACATGAAGTACGAATCGAAGGACGGCGTGGCCTTCATCCACCCGGGCTACAACACCTGGATCACCAACCTGAACCGCGCCATCTCCAGCGAGGCGGGCGCCCTGGCGGCGCCGAAGTGAGTCCGGCGTGAGTCCGGCGTGAATCCGAAGAGGGCGCGGGGCGGACGATGAGTCTGCTCTGCCAGCTCGCGACCGTGTCCGCGCTGCAAGCGGACATGCCCGCGCCCGAGTCCTGGCTGGGCGCCACGGAACGGACGAGACTGTCGACCCTGGGCACGCCGGCGCGGCGCGAGACCTTCCTCGCCGCCCGATGGCTGGCGCGACGGACGGTGCAACGGTGGCGCGGGAGCGACCGCCTGCCCGTGCTCGAGGTGGCGCCGGGCGGCGCCTGCCGGGTCGTCGATCCGGACGGCGTGTTCGCCTCCATCAGCCACAGCGGGGACCGTGTCGCCTGCGCCGTCGCGGCGGTGCCCGTGGGCGTGGACATCGAGCGCCTGGACCGTCCGCGCGACCATCTGGCGGTGGCGCGCGCGGTGCACGGGGAGGCGCAGCAGCAAGCGCTGCTCGACCTGCCGCCCGAGGATCGGGCCCGGCATTTCCTGACGCTCTGGACGCTCAAGGAGGCCTGGCTCAAGGCCCGCGAGTCGGGGCTGGATTTCGCCGTGATGCGATCACTGGCCTTCGATGACGTCCCGGACGGTGATCCGGATCACGATCTCGCGACCGCCGAGGACGGCGGGTTCCTGCTGGCGCTGGCGGCCGTTCCGGCCTTGCCGCTGGAGATCGTGTCGTCGCCGGCGCTGTCCTGGCGCCGTTGCCGGGCGCGGCGGCTCGCGCCGGACTGACGCCACGGCCGGGGCCGGCCGGGGCGTGGTGGCAAGCCCTCAGCCGGGCTTGCGCGCGACGACGTTGAGCAGCGTCTCCTCGCGCTTCTCGGGCACGCCGAAGCCCAGCCATTCCAGCGCGCCGAGGTCCTTGCGGCTCCACCACAGATAGGGCGTGCTGACGCGCTTGTCGTCGATCTCGAAGCCGGCGGCGCGCAGCATGTCGAGGAACTCGGGCGCGCTGCGCTGCACATGCATCGGGTGGCGGAACAGCAGCCGGATGATCCAGCTGTGGATGTAGGCGCGGGTGCTCTCGGCCAGCAGCAGGACGCCGCCCGGCTTCAGCACGCGGAAGACCTCGGACAGGGCGGTGGCCTGGTCGACGATGTGATGCAGCGTCTGGTGGCACAGCACCAGGTCGACGGAGGCGTCGGGCAGCGGGATGGCCTCGGCATGCGCGTCGTGCAGCGTCACCGGCACCGTGGTCGCGTCGCGCATGGCGGCGCAGCGCTGGGCGAAATCAGGCTCGGGATCGAGCGCGTGGATCTGGCTGGGCTGGAAACGCCGGGCCAGTTCGGGCAAGGAGTGGCCCTGGCCGGTGCCGATGTCCAGCGCGACACCGCCCTGGGGCAGGTCCGGCGCGAGGCGCTGCAGGTCGTCGAGCGCGCGGCCGAGCACGTGCACGCGCCAGGTCGGCGTCGACAGGAACCAGAGGCCGAAACGCGTCTCGGGCACGAAGGCCGGTTTGCGCGCGGCGGGCAGGGTCGACAGGGGTGTGGTCATGGGACAGGGTTCAGGGGCGATCGGCAGCGGCCGATGATAGCGGCCAGGCGCCGTTTTCCGTGTGATCTCTGCCGCGCGATCCCTGCCGCGTGATCTCCGCCGCGTGATCCCCGCCTCAGGTCACCGGCGCCGGATTGAACAGCACCAGCGCGTTGGCGAGCTTGTGCTGCTCGGCCCAGGTCTTGCGCCCGGAGGCCACGTCCAGCATCAGGCGGAACATCTCCCAGCCCATTTCCTGGATGGACTTCTCGCCGTCGGCGATCTGGCCGGCGTTGACGTCCATCAGGTCGTGCCAGCGGCGCGCCAGGTCGCTGCGCGTGGCGACCTTGATCACCGGGCACTCGGCCAGGCCGTAGGGCGTGCCGCGGCCGGTCGTGAAGACATGCAGGTTCATGCCCGCGGCCAGCTGCAGCGTGCCGCAGATGAAGTCGCTGGCCGGCGTGGCGGCGTAGATCAGGCCGCGCTGGTCGCGGCGCAGCTTGTCGCCCGGCGACAGCACGCCCGAGATCGCCGAGCTGCCGCTCTTCACGATGGAGCCCATCGCCTTCTCGACGATGTTGGACAGGCCGCCCTTCTTGTTGCCCGGCGTCGTGTTGGCGCTGCGGTCGACGCTGCCGCGCTGGAGGTAGGCGTCGTACCAGGCCATCTCGCGGACCATGGCCTCGGCCACTTCCGGTGAACTCGCGCGCGAGGTCAGCTGCGCGATGCCGTCGCGGACCTCGGTGTTCTCGCTGAACATCACGGTCGCGCCGGCGCGCACCAGCAGGTCGGCGCAGAAGCCGACGGTCGGGTTCGCGGTCACGCCGGAGAACGCGTCGCTGCCGCCGCACTGCACGCCGACCACCAGTTCCGAGGCCGGCACCGTCACGCGGCGGCGCCTGTTCAGGCGCTCCAGGTGGACGGTCGCCTGCGTCATCACCGAGTCGATCATCGACATGAAGCCCACGTGTTTCGCGTCCTGCAGGCAGACGACGTCGAGCGCGTCGGCGGCGACACCGTCGACACCGCCGACACCGCCGGCACCCTGGCCGCGCTGGTCCGCGATCGGGATCACGCCCGGCGGCATCAGCCGTTCGGGCTGCAGCTTCTCGCAGCCCAGGCTGACGACCATCACCTCGCCGCCGAAGTTGGGGTTCAGGCTGATGTTGCGCACCGTGCGGATCGGGATCACCGCGTCCGGCGCGTCGATCGCGACGCCGCAGCCGTAGGTGTGTTCGAGGCCGACGACGTCGTCGACGTTCGGGTACTTCGGCAGCAGCTCGCGCTTGATGCGCTCGACGGCGAACTCGACCACGCCCGACACGCATTGCACCGTCTGCGTGATCGCCAGGATGTTGCGCGTGCCCACCGAGCCGTCGGCGTTGCGGTAGCCCTCGAAGGTGTAGCCCTCCAGCGGCTCCTGCACGGGCGCCTTCACCGTGGCCATGGGCAGGCCCTCGAGCTCGCGCGCCGGCGGCATGCGCAGCAGCCGCTCGTGCACCCAGCTGCCCGCGGGGATGTCCTGCAGCGCATAGCCGATGGGCACGTTGTAGCGCAGGACCGCGGTGTCGGCGGGCAGGTCCACCAGCGCGACCTTGTGGCCCTGCGGCACGTGGTCGCGCAGTACCAGCCCGGAGGCCAGCACCGCGCCCTCGGGCAGTCCGCCGTCGTTGGCCACGATGGCGACGTTGTCGGCCTCGTGCATCTGGATGGTCAGCGGGGAGGTGATCATGGTCGTGTCCTGGGTCGGTTCCACCTGGGGAAACTGGCAAGGGCGGGGGAGCGGTTGGCGGCCCCGCATTCAGTCGTTCAGTCGTTCAGTCGATCAGACGGGCTTCAACTCGACGCGCTGGATCTCGCCGACGATGAGCAGGTAGCTCGCCACCGCGATCAGCGCGTGGGCGCCGACGAACACCAGCGCGCCGTTAAACGAGTGCGTCGTCTGCACGATGTAGCCGATGACGATGGGCGTCACGATGCCGGCGACGTTGCCGAAGGTGTTGAACAGCGCGCCGGACAGGCCGGCGATCTCCTTGGGCGAGGTGTCCGACACGACGGCCCAGCCCAGCGCGCCCAGGCCCTTGCCGAAGAAGGCCAGCGCCATGATGCCGACGACGACGGCCTCGATGCCGACGTAGTTGCACGCGATCATCGAGGTCGACAGCAGCATGCCGACCACGATGGGCAGCTTGCGCGCGAAGGTCAGCGAATGGCCGCGGCGCAGCAGCCAGTCCGAGATCACGCCGCCCAGCACGCCGCCGGCGAAGCCGCAGATCGCGGGCAGCGCGGCGACGATGCCGGCGTTGAGCAGCGACATGCCGCGCTCCTTGACCAGGTAGATGGGGAACCAGGTCAGGAAGAAGTAGGTCAGCACGTTCACGCAGTACTGCGCGAGGTAGACGCCCATCAGCATCCGGTTCCCCAGCAGCTGCTTGAGGTAGCCGAGCCTGGGCCCGCTGGCTGTCTTCGCGCCCTTGCCGCCAGACAGCAGCGCGCCGCCGGACTCGATGTGCTCGCGCTCGGCGGCGCTGATGGTCGGATGGTCCGCCGGGCTGTTGTGCATCGTGCGCATCCAGATCACGCTCATCAGGATGCCCAGGCCACCCATGAAGTAGAAGACCTCGGACCAGCCGATGGCATGGACGATCCAGGCCATGATGGGCGCGAACAGCACGGTCGCGAAGTACTGCGCGGAGTTGAAGATCGCCGAGGCGGTGCCGCGTTCCTTGACCGGGAACCAGGCGGCGACCATGCGGCCGTTGGCGGGGAAGGAGGGCGACTCGGCCAGGCCGACCATCAGCCGCATCAGGAACAGCGCCGACACCGCCAGCGGCAGCCCGAACAGCATCGCGTCCATGCCCATGTGGTGCACGCTGCCCTGCAGCATGGTGAAGAGCGACCACAGCAGGATGCTCCAGGCGTAGACCTGCTTGGCGCCGAACTTGTCGAGCAGCCAGCCGCCGGGCAGTTGGCCCAGCACGTAGGACCAGCTGAAGGCCGAGAAGATGAAGCCCATCTGGACCGCGTCGATGCCCAGTTCCTTGGACAGGACCGGCCCGGCGACGCCGACGGTGGCGCGGTCGGCGTAGTTCAGGACGGTGACGATGAAGATCATCGCCAGCACGCCGAAGCGCGCGCGGCCGACGCCGGCCGCGGCGGAAGAGGAGAGGGATAACTGCATGTTGTCTCCGGAATCGTATCGAGGGCCGGTCTGCGCCGGCTTTGCTGTCGGAATGGCCCGTGACCCGGCCTGGACTCGGGCTCGGGCTCGGGCTCGGGCTCGGGCTCGCGATCGGGATCGGGATCGGGCCTGCTTCAGGCCTGCGTGTAGGCCGTCTTCACCGTCGTGTAGAACTCGGCGGCGTAGCGGCCCTGTTCGCGCGGGCCGTAGCTCGACGACTTGCGGCCGCCGAAGGGCACGTGGTAATCGACGCCTGCCGTCGGCAGGTTGACCATCACCATGCCGGCCTGCGCGTGGCGCTTGAAGTGCGTCGCGTGCTTCAGCGAGGTCGTCGCGATGCCGGTGGCCAGGCCGAAGGGCGTGTCGTTGGCCAGGTGCAGGGCCTCGTCGTAGTCCTTGGCCTTGATCACGCTGACCACCGGGCCGAAGACTTCTTCCTGGTTGATGCGCATCGTTGGCGCGGTCTCGGTGAACAGCGCCGGCGTCAGGTAGAAGCCGGGCGCGCCCGCGCTGCTGGTCGGCAGCGCCTCGCCGCCGGCGGCGAGCGTCGCGCCCTCGGCCTTGGCGATGGCGATGTACTCGAGGTCCTGCGCGAGCTGGCGTTCGTCGACCACCGGGCCGATGTCGGTGCCGGCCTTGCGGGCGTCGTCGACCTTGAGCGTCTTCATCCGTTCGACCATCGCGGCGACGAAGCGGTCGTGGATGCCCGCGGTGACGATCAGGCGCGAGGACGCGGTGCAGCGCTGGCCGGTCGAGAAGAAGCCGCTGTTGACCGCGGCCGCGACGGCGACGTCGAGGTCCGCGTCGTCGAGCACGACGAACGGGTTCTTGCCGCCCATCTCCAGCTGGAACTTGGCGCCCCGCGCGACGCAGGCCGCGGCGACGCGCTGGCCGGTGGCCACGCTGCCGGTGAAGCTGATCGCGTCGACGCCGCGGTTCTCCAGCAGCTCGGCACCGACCTCGGAGCCGCGGCCCATGACGAGGTTGAACACGCCGTCGGGCAGGCCCGCGCGCTGGAGGATGTCGGCGATGGCCCAGGCCGAGCCGGGCACCAGGTCGGCCGGCTTGAGCACGACGCTGTTGCCGAAGGCCAGGGCGGGCGCGATCTTCCACGAGGGGATCGCGATCGGGAAGTTCCACGGCGTGATCAGGCCGACGACGCCGATGGGCTCGCGCGTCACCTCGACGCCGACGCCGGGCCGCACCGAGGGCACGACCTCGCCGCCGACGCGCAGCGCCTCGCCGGCGAAGAACTTGAAGATGTTGCCGGCGCGCACGACTTCGCCGATCGCCTCGGGCAGGGTCTTGCCTTCCTCGCGGGCGAGCAGGTCGCCGAGTTCGGCGCGGCGCGCGAGGATCTCGGCGCCGGCCGCGTCCAGCACGTCGAAGCGCTGCTGCGGCGTGGCCAGGCTCCACTTGCCGAAGGCGGCGCGCGCGGCGGCGATCGCGGCGCGGGTCTGCGTCACGTCGGCCTGGGCGTAGTCGCCGACCACGTCGCGCGTGTCGCTGGGGTTGATGTTGCGGGAAGCGCGGGGGCCGTCGACCCACTCGCCGTTGATGAGGTTCTTGAACATGCGGGGATTGCTCCGGCGATTACTGCGGACCGAGCTTGGAGATCAGCGCGCCCAGCTCGTCGACTTCGGCGGGCTTGAGGTCCGACAGCGGCGGGCGGACCGGGCCGGCGGTGTGGCCGATCAGCGTGGCGCCGGCCTTGACGATGGAGACCGCGTAGCCCTGGCCCTTGTTGCGCAGGGCGATGTAGGGCAGGAAGAAGTCCTGGATCAGGCGGTCCGTCGTCGCGGTGTCGCCGGCGGCGTGGGCGTTGTAGAAGTCGATCGCGGTCTTGGGGATGAAGTTGAAGACGGCCGACGAGTACACCGGGCAGCCCATGGCGCGGTAGGCGCCGGCGAAGACTTCCGCGGTGGGCAGGCCGCCGAGGTAGCTGAAGCGGTCGCCGAGCGTCTGGCGGATGGAGACGAAGGACTCGATGTCGCCGATGCCGTCCTTGAAGCCGATCAGGTTGGGGCAGGTGTCGGCGAGCTTGAGCAGCGACTCGGGCGTCAGGCGGCAGGCGCCGCGGTTGTAGACGATGACGCCGAACTTGACGCTCCTGCAGACGGCCTGCACGTGGGCGACCAGGCCTTCCTGCGAGGCTTCGGTGAGGTAGTGCGGCAGCAGCAGGATGCCCTGGGCGCCGAGGCGTTCGGCTTCCTGGGCGTACTGGATGGCGACGCGGGTGGGGCCGCCGGCGCCGGCGATGATGGGCATGCGGCCCTTGCAGGTCTCGACGGCGACGCGCACGACCTCGCTGTATTCCTTGGGTTCGAGCGAGAAGAACTCGCCGGTGCCGCCGGCGGCGAACAGGGCGGTGGCGCCGTAGGGCATCAGCCATTCCAGGCGCCCGGCGTAGGGCTTGGGGGCGAAGTTCAGCTGGGCGTCGAAGTCGGTCAGCGGGAACGACAGCAGGCCGTGGGAAATGGTGGCCTTGAGGTCTTGGGGCGAGGTCATGAGGGGCTTGTCTCCGTGGCTACAACAGCGCTGGGACCCTCATCACACCTGGATTGGTACCGGTACCAGCGTGAGCCGGATGGTAGCCATCGCGACATCCCGGTTCAAGAGGGATGTCGTACAACTGCGGGTAATTACTTAATTTCGGATCGCCCCCAAATGGGGGCGCTCATTCGCGGGCGCCCATTGGTGGGACCCCTTTAGAGGGGGGCGACCTAGGGGTAGTTGTCCGCGGGAGCGGCATCTACAACCGCTAGGCGATCGAGGGGTCAGGCAGTCCGCTTCATCTCCGACGCGAATCCATCAAGGAGTCAGCCATGAGATCCGAAGCGAGAACCGCCTTCCAGCAGCAGGTCATCGAAGCGCTCGTCGAGAGCAAGGCCATCAACGTCGACGCGGTCGGCGCGACCTTCGCCAAGTTCGGCGAGCGCGCGTTGCTGCAGGGCGAGTCCCTGGTCACCATCATCAACCGCAACGCCATCTGGAACTGCGGCTGGCCGGGGCCCGAGCTCGACATCGTGCGCAACACGCGCCAGCTCCACGAGTGACGTCGTGAACGCGGTCGTCTCGATGCCGGTGGTCCGGCCGATGGCGGGCAGGCGGTCGGTCGCGACCCGGCGTCGCGACGACCTGCTGGGCCGCGTGCACCTCGCGGTGCGTCTGGCCCGGCGGGCGTTGAAGGCCGCGGTGGCGGCGGAACAGGCGCTGACGGAGGAGGGCGCCGCGAGGGAGGAGGCCGCGTTGTCGCCGGAGGACGGGCCGTCGTCCGCGCGAGCGGGAGCGACGCAGCCCGCCGCGCTGGTATTGGGCAAGGTCGTCGGCGAGGCCGCGATGCTGCTGCGCGCGACGGCGCGCTTGCGCGGGGTGGACGAGACGCTCGATGTCGAGGCGCGACTGCTCGCCGTGCAACTCGTGGCGCAGGCGCGAGGAAGCCGCGTCAAGGAGCGCCTGTGCAACGACGCGGGGCGCGCGCTGGAGCACGCGTCGGCGCATCTCTTCCTCGCCGACGCGGGCTATCCCGACGACGCATTCGATCGCCTGCTCGGCGAGATCCTCGACGGCACCGCCGCGTGGGGCGCCGAGCGTCTGCCCAATCACCAGCTCGAATGCGAATGGCTCGACCAGGTCCGGCGCGGCCGCGTCGACGTCGAGCCCATCGACGAGGAGTCGCTGGCGGGCACCTGCATCGCCTGGCCGCTCGACGTGCTGGGATGCTCGACGCTCGACCTCTACATGTTCACGCATGTGGTGATGTACGCCTCCGACATGGGGCGGCGTGCGGTGCAACTGCCGCGTCCGGCACCGGAGATCCTGGCCGAGGCCGAAGCGGGCCTGGCCGCGGCACTCGATGCCGACAACCTCGATCTCGCTGCGGAGCTGCTGTGGACCTGGCCGATGCTGCGCCAGCCGTGGAGCTCGATCGCGACCTTCGCCTTCGACGTGCTCGTGCGCACTCAGGACGAGCACGGCTTCCTGCCCGGACCGGACTACGCGCGCTTCGCGGATCGGCCCGGCGAAGGCCTCGCGCACGAGGACCTGATGCTGCGCACCTCGTATCACGCGAACCTGGTGATGGGCATGCTCTGCGCGGTGATGCTGCAGCCGGGGGGCGAGCCGCACTCCGCAACGAGTGTCGCAACGAGTGTCGCAACGAGTGTCGCAACGCATGCCGCGACGCACCGTGCGATGCGCGACTCGCGATCGCGACTTCGTGTTGATGGCGAGCTGCTCGCCCGCCTGCCGGGCACATCCCGCGATTCGCGCTGGCAGCGGCACTTCGCGACGCTCGACGAGCGGCAGCGTGCCGCGCTTTCCCCGCTGTGCTTCAGCGTATGGTTCCGACGTGCCGCCGCATCGGGCGACCTCGTCGAACTGCGCGCGGCGTTGGCCGCGACGCTCGAACAGCGCGGCGGAGAAGGGCCGTCGGCACTGCAGGCATTGCGGCGTCTTCAACGCCTCATGGCCGTGGCGAGGATGGGGAGTGACGCCGCAGCTGCGGATTGACCCTCGCCTCGTCTCTGGTTACTTCACGTCGACGGACGTCCCCAGCGCGAAGGCGGCCAGTTGCGCGTCCCAGCGCTGGCCGGCCGCGGCGTTGTCCGCGTTGGCCCAGCGGATCGCGAAGCGCGGGTCGGTCGAGAGTCGCGAGTCGGCATCGGGCAAGGCCAGCCATACCTGGTAGCGGCCGGTCGGCAGGTCGCCAGGCAGCGTCGTGGCGATCGTCGCGTTCTGTTCGGTGGTGCCGGGCGTCCAGGCGCGCGGGTCGGCGCCGGTCGCGTCCAGGCGGCGCACCTCGCCGGTCGTCGCGTGCTTGAGCACCAACTGCACGCCTCGAGGGTTGAACACACGTGCCCAGCCCTCGTTGCGCAGCGTGAGCTGGACGTTCAGCGACTGCCCGCGCGCGGCCGCGCTCGCGTGCGAGGCTGACGACAGCGCGAGGCGATAGCCCATCCTGCGGCGCACCTCGGCCATGCAGCCGCCCTGCACCCACTTGTCGTGGAAGGCGCTGCGGTAGTACTCGTTGTTGAGATAGGTCAGGTTGTAGCGCGCGCCTTCGGCCAGGATGTCGGCGCACTGCGAGCGCGGCACGGCGCCAGCCTCGTCCGCGGGGTTGCAGGTCTCTCCGCCGAAGGGCGCGAGATCGCCCAGGCGATCGACGTAGTCGCGCTGCTTCGCGGCGGTGGTCGCGTTGTCGTCGTAGGTGCCGACATCCGTCTTGCTGGCGAGGAAGCAGTCGTTGTGCACCCCCACGCGCAGCCCGCCGGCGAGCACCGCGCTCAGGGTCGGCAGCGTCGGCGTCCCGTCCATCACGTAGGGCGGGTAGCGCAGCTGGATGAAGCGGCCGGCCGGCAGCGCGGCGAGCAGCGCATCGCGGATCTGGTTGCGGCTGGCCGCGGCGGTCAGGTTGTTGGACGAGGTGTGCCACTCGCCCCAGGCGCCGATGAAGCCGGCCTGCAGGAAGGCGATGACGTCGCCGTTGCGCTGCAGCACCGGCTTGAGCTGCTCGATGTGGGCGAGTACGCGGGACAGCGGCGCGTCCTTGGCGTTCTGGTAGTCGACTTCCGATTCCGGATAGTTGTAGACGGCGCGCAGGACCAGCTTCACGCCGCCGGCGCGGGCCTGGGCGAGCGCGGTCTCGATCTGCGCGAGCAGCGCCGGGGTCAGGTCTGAACCGCGGTAGGCCGACAGGTCCAGCTTCGAGAACAGCAGGCGATAGCCGTTCTTGTAGGCGTCATCGGCGTCGGCGCGGCTGAAGGTGTCGAGGTTGGACCAGGTCCAGCGGTAGAAGCCGCGTTCCGGATTGGGGAAGTCGGCGTCGCTGGTGGTGAAGGTCGCGCCCGTCGGGGGCTCGTCGGTCCCGGCCGGAGGAACCGGCGTGGGCGTTGGTGCCGGTGTCGGCGGGGTGGTCGGCGTCTCCGGATTCTGCGGCGTGCCCGGCGTCGTCGGCGTCGTGGGCGATGTCGGCGTGGACGGCGTTTCCGGTGTTGTCGGTGTGGTGGGCGCGCTGGCGCCGGTCGAAGGCGGATTGGTCGCCACCGGCGGCGAGGCTTCACTCGATGCCGAGCCGCCGCCGCAGGCCGTGAGGATCGCCATCGACAGCGCCGCGACGAGTGGGCTCATGCCCGTGAACGGACGGCGGAGGGGGCGTTGCTTCTGCATGGATGCGGCTCATTGACGGGTTTGTTGCCAATGTATTTCTGCGGAAGCGGCACCGATCGCAACGCGGCGCAACAGAGTGCTTCGAGGGCGGTGGTTGGAAAAAGTCTTTCGCGGTCCGGGGCACCGAAAGTTCCTGGCGCATTTGTATGCGCGTGTGTCGCGGCGCCGGGCTCATACAGGCCCTTGCCGAAAGGGCGGGGCGGTGACAAACCGCGGATACCTGGGGGCGATGAAATTCGTTCCGTACCAACGCAACCCACCTCACCCAGGAGCTCACCATGACCAAGTCCTTCTCCACCGCCCTGTTCACCGCCACGATCGTGGCTGCCGGCCTGGCTGCGATCGCCCAGCCGGCGGCAGCGCAATCCACCCCGTCGTCCACGGGGCTGACGCGTGCCGAAGTCCGCGCCGAGCTCATCCGCGCCCGCGCCGCCGGCGAGCTGGTGTACTGGAACGACGGCGTGCAGTTCTCGCAGGGCCATGCGCAAGGCCCGGCCCGCACGCGTGCGGAGGTGCTGGCCGAGCTCGAGGCGGCGCGCGCGAGCGGCGAGCTGCTGCGCTCGCAACGTGACAACTACGTGCCGCCGTCGACCGGCGTGTCGAAGACCCGTCAACAGGTCAACGCCGAGACGGCCGAAGCCCGACGACTGGGTCTGCTGGGCCACGAAGGCGACGGCCCCGTGGTCGCGACGCCGGAGCAACTGGCTCGCGTTGAAGCCGCGGGGCTGCGGGCCCGCGCCGAAGCCATGGCGGCCACCGACGCGCAGCGTCCGATGCTCTGAGCGGCTCGTGAGACAGGCGGGAGAAGCCCCCAAAGGTGGGTTGTCGCCCGACTGCGGGGTGAGACGTCGGAACAACGACGCCCCGGCTCCTTTCGTTTCGTCCTGGCGGCGCGGTCATAGAGTGTCTTCATGCATTGATCTGAAGAGACACCTCATGACCTCGCCCCAAGCTCAACACGACGATTCGACGCACTCGCCTTTCGAAACGGACTACCTGGCCCGCACGCTCGGTCCGATCGCGGAAGACGCCGGCATGGCGTTGACGGAACTCGTCGCCAACGCGTGGGATGCAGGCGCATCGCTCGTCGACCTGACGATTCCGGAGATGACCGGTGGAACGCTGGTCGTCGAGGACGATGGGCACGGCATGACGGCCGACCAGTTCCGGGAACGGTGGATGACGCTGGGCTATGACCGGCTCAAACGACAAGGGGTCGAGGTCGAGTTCCCTTCGCCGCGCAAAGACTGGCGGCGATTCGCCTATGGCCGCAGCGGCATGGGGCGCCACGGCCTGCTGTGCTTCGCCGACAGGTATGCGGTCGAGACCTGGCGCGACGGTCAGGCCACTCGCGTCGACATCGAGGCGTCCTCAGCTCAGGCGCCCTTCGGCATTGAGAGCGAGGCCCGCGTACGCCGCGAGGGTCAGGGGACGCGCATTGCCGTCGCCGTCCAGCGGCGCCTTCCTGACCTCGCTCGGATCCGCGCGATGCTCGCGGCGACCTTCCTCCATGATCCGCGATTCATCGTGCGTGTGAACGGTGAATCCGTGGCATCGGCAGATCTCTCCGGTGCCATCGATCGCGCCGAACTGATGGTCGACGGAGGTCCGCCGGTGGTGATCGGCGTCATCGACGCCAAGCGGGCCGGCAGGAGCGCCAGCCATGCCGGCATCTCGTTCTGGGTGAACGGCCGACGCGTCGGCACGCCGAGCTGGGCCATCGATGGGGAATCCCTGATCGACGCGCACGGCCACTTCGCCAGGCGCTACGCCATCTTCGTTCAAGGCGGGGAGGCGTGGTTGCCCGAAGTCGGGAAGGACTGGCTCGGGTTCAAGCGAGGTGCGTCCGTCGATGCGCTGCACGTGGCGGTTCGCGACCACGTTCATGTCGTGCTCGATCAACTGGGCGGAACGGTGTCCGAGGAATGCTCCGAGGATGCACTGATGTCTCATCGAGCCGCTTTCGGCATGCTCACGCCGATGCAGCGTGCGGGCGTGGCGACCTTCACGCGCGAGCTGGTGAAGGCCACGCCGGCTGTCTCCCAGGACGTCCTCTCGGCTGCAGTGCTGGCGGCCATCCGCCTCAAGCAATCGCGCGGTGGCTCCGGGTTGTTCGACAAGCTGGCGGTGTTCGGGGACTCGGACATCGAAGGGCTGGGTCGCCTTCTGGATCAATGGACCATCCGGGACGCGCTCACGGTACTGGATGAGATCGACCATCGCTTGGCCGTGCTCGCCACGCTCGACCAGCTGAGCGGCGATCCGACAGCCGACGAGTTGCAGGTCCTGCATCCGTTGATCGCGCAGTCCCGATGGCTGTTCGGGGCGGAGTTCGACAGTGCCGAATACGTGTCCAACGTGTCGATCCGGACCGCGGTAGAGAAGATCTTCAAGAAACGCCTGTCTCCGATGGACTTCTCCAATCACCGAAAGCGTCCCGATCTGCTCATGCTGGAGGACGCCACCTGTTGCGTCGTCGGGACGGAAGGCTTCGGGCCTGGCGATGAGCGCTTGATCCGGCAGCAGAAGGTGCTTCTCGTGGAACTCAAGCGGGGAGGGCATGTGCTCCGGCGCGAGGATCTGTGGCAGGCGCTCGGATATCTGAACGACCTGCATCGCTGCGGCGCGTTGGACGGTCCATCGCAGTTGACGGCCTTCGTGGTCGCACACACGATCGGCGAGGACGCGGCACTTGAGCTGCCATTCGTGGCCGGTGGCCTGCTTCGCGGCAGTGTCCGCGCGGTGACCTATGGGCAGCTCACGCGCTCCGCGCACTGTCGCCTTCTTCAGATGAAGGACAGGATTCCGGCCCGCTACGAGGATATGTCGGGCGCAGATCTGTCCGCACGGGTCATGCGGACTGCGCAGCCCGCATCAGCGTAGGCGAGGGCGGTCCGAGATGTTCACCCCAGCGTCCCCACCACCGCGATCTCCTTCTGATCCGGCACCTCGTTGTACGAGAGCACGGACAGCCCCGGCGCGAACAGTCGGGCGTAGCGCGCCAGCAGCGGTCGCACCTGCGGCATGACCAGCAGCGCCGGCGGCGCGCCCAGCGACTTCATCTGGTCGCGCGCGCCCGGCATGTGCTGCTGCAGCTGCGACAGCAGCTGCGGATCCACCGGATAGCTGTCCAGCTGCACCTTCGCGCCGCCCGCCCGCGCCTGGTTCAGCGCGTTCAGCAGGTGGTTCTCGAGGTCGCTGCCCAGGTTGAACACCTTCAGCGCGCCCAGCGCCCCCTGCGGCCCCTGCAGCTGCGACACGATCTGCCGCTTCAGCGCGCAGCGCACCTCCGCCGCCAGCAGCACCGGATCCTTGGTCGCCTCCGCGTTCTCCACCAGCGTCGACGCGATGGTCTGGATGTCCTTCACCGCCACGCCCTCGGCCAGCAGCAGCCGCATCACCTTCAGCAGCTGCGCATGGGTGTAGGCCTTGTCCAGCGCACTCCCCAGCTTGGGCGCGATCGCGTTCAGCCGCTCCATCAGCGCCGCGATGTCGTCGAACTTCAGCAGCTCCGGCAACTGCTCGCGCAGCACCTTGGACACATGCGTCGCGACCACGCTGGCCACGTCCACCACCTGGTAGCCCAAGCCCAACGCATGCGCCTTGTGCTCGGCCTCGATCCAGGTCACCGGCATCGCATACGCCGGATCGAAACCCGGAATGCCGTCCACGTCGCCCCAGACCTGGCCCGAGGCGATCGCCATCAGCCGGTCCGGATAGACCTCCGCCTGCGCCACCACCGCCCCGCTCAGCGAGATCGCGTACTGGCTCGGCTTGAGCGACAGGTCGTCGCGCACCGCCAGCGTCGGCAGCAGGACCCCCAGCGACTCGCTCAGCGACTGCCGCATGCCGCGCACCCGCGCCTGCAGCGCCGCGCCCTGCGCCGGATCGATCAGCCCGACCAGCTTGTAGCCCAGGCTCACCGACACCGCTTCCACCACCGGCAGCGCGCGCCAGTCGATCTCCGGCGGCGCGGCCGCGACCAGCGCGCTTTCCAGCGGCGCCGCCGGCTGGATGCGGTCCCGCGACCGGTCCCCCATCCGCCACGCCGCATACGCCAGCGCGACCGCGAAGGCGCTGAACGCCATCCACGGCATGCCCGGGATCAGCGCCAGCACGCCCATCACGCCGGCCGCGCTGTAGAGCACCTGCGGCGAGGCGAGCATCTGCTCGCTGACCTGCTGCTCGAACTCGCCCGAATCGCTCACCCGCGTCACGATGATCGCGGCCGCCGCCGACAGCAGCAGCGCCGGGATCTGCGCCACCAGGCCGTCGCCGATCGTCAGCAGGCCGTACTGGCGGATCGCCTCGCCCAGCGACAGCCCGTGCATCAGCGCGCCGATCGCGACGCCGCCCACCAGGTTGATCAGCAGGATCAGGATCGACGCGATCGCGTCGCCGCGCACGAACTTGCTCGCACCGTCCATCGCGCCGTAGAAGTCCGCCTCGGTGCCGACTTCCTGGCGGCGCTTCTGCGCCTGCTCCTGGTTGATCAGGCCGGCGTTGAGGTCGGCGTCGATCGCCATCTGCTTGCCGGGCAGCGCATCCAGCGTGAAGCGCGCCGACACCTCCGAGATCCGCTCCGCACCCTTGGTGACGACGATGAAGTTCACCACCATCAGGATCACGAAGACCACCAGCCCGACGATGAAGTTGCCGCCGATGACCACGTTGCCGAAGGCCTCGATCACCTTGCCCGCGGCGTGCGTGCCCTCGTGCCCGTGCAGCAGCACCACCCGCGTCGAGGCGACGTTCAGCGACAGCCGCATCAGCGTGGTCGCCAGGATCACGCTGGGGAAGATCGAGAAATCCAGCGGCCGCCGGCTGTTCACGCTGACCAGGATCACCACCAGCGACAGCACGATGTTGAAGGTGAACAGCACGTCCAGCAGCACCGGCGGCAACGGCAGGATCACCATCCCCAGGATGGCCAGCAGGAACAGCGGCGCGGCCACGCGCAGGTCGCGCAGTTGCTGGCCGACGCGACCGAAGGCGCCGGAGGACGAGGGCGACGATCGCGATGTGGCGGACGGTGAGGAGGTCATGCGGACTCCGGATCGGAGAGGTGGCGCGGCACCGGCAGGTCGGGCGCGAGGTCGGGGGCGGTCGGGCGGCGGCCCGCGTGGAAGGCCTTCAGCTGCATCACGTAGCTGAGCACCTGCGCGACCGCCTGGTACAGCGACGCGGGAATCTGCTGCTGCACCTGGGAGCTGTTGTAGAGCGCGCGCGCCAGCGGCGGCAGCTCCAGCAGCTGCACGCGGTGCTCGCGCGCGAGCGAGCGGATGTAGAGCGCCATCTCGTCGACGCCCTTGGCGACGACGTAGGGCGCCTCGGCCTTGCTGCTGTCGTAGCGCAGCGCGACCGCGTAGTGCGACGGATTGACGATGACGACGTCGGCCTCGGGCACCGCCTTGCGCACGCCGCGCCGCGCCAGCTGCTGCTGCAGCTGCCGGATGCGCTGGCGCACCTCGGGCCGGCCTTCGTTCTGCTTGTACTCTTCCTTGACCTCCTGCTTGCTCATGCGCTGGCCGCGCAGGAAGATCAATCGCTGCAGCGGCACGTCGACCAGCGCGTAGAAGGCCAGCACCGACGCCAGCGTCAGCAGGCCGTCCATCACCAGCGAGGCACCGCGCGCCAGCGCCGCGGGCAGGCTCAAGGCCTGCAGCTGCACGTAGTCCGCGGCATAGGCGGTGGTCACCCAGTACAGCACCGCCAGCACGCCGCCGGTCTTCATCAGCGTCGCGGCGAGCTCGGTGTAATGCTTGGCGCTGAAGAGCCGCCCGAGGTTGCCCAAGGGATTGAGCTTGGAGAACTTCGGCGCCCACTGCGACGGCGTGAACACGATCCCGCCGCCGAGCTGCGTCGCCACGATCACCGCCGCCGGCAGCGCCAGCAAGGGCAGCAGCATCTTCGCGAGCAGCCATAGCGACTCGTGCGCCGCCTCGCCCCACAGCGCGTCCAGCCCCTGCAGCGCGTCGTTGCCGTCCAGCGGCGCGAGCGCCAGCCGGAACAGCCGCGCGAAATCCTCCAGGTACAGCGGCGCGATCATCATCAGCAGCTTCAGCCCGACCAGCAGGCCGACCGCCGCGCCGATGTCCTTGCTGCGCGCGACCTGGCCCTGCTCGCGCGCCTTGCGCAGCTTCTGCTCCGAGGGCTTCTCGGTCTTGTCGGCGGTGTCGGACTCAGCCACCGGGCACCCCCCGCATGCCCTGCTCCAGCATGCGCAGCAGCTGCTGCGTCATGCGCAGGTAATGCGCCGGCACATGGGCCAGCATCTGCGTCAGCATGAACAGGCCGAACAGGGTCACCAGCGCATAGCCCAGCGAGAACAGGTTGAGCGCCGGCGCGACGCGATTGAGGAAGCCCATGCCCAGTTGCACGACCAGCGTCGCGGCCACGACCGGCATCGCCAGCAGCAACGCCGCCGAGAACACCCAGGCCAGGTTGTAGGCCAGGTTCTGCAGCGTCAGCAGCGCCAGGCCCGCGCCCAGCGGCCAGGCGCGGAAGCTCTCGCCCAGTACCGCGGTGAACAGCAGGTGGCCGTCCATGCCGAAGAACGCCAGCACGCACAGGATGTTCAGCAGCGCGCCGACGACGTCCGACGAGCTGCCGTTGATCGGATCGTTCATCACCGCCATCGCCAGGCCCAGCTGCGAGGACAGCAGGAAACCCAGCACGCCGATCACCGCGATCGCCAGGTGGAAGCTCAGGCCCATCGCCAGGCCCAGGATCGCCTGCTCCGCCGCGGCCAGCACGCCCTGCATCGAGAACACCGGGATGGCGACCGCCGTCGACTGCGCGATCGGCATCATCACCACCGCCAGCACCAGCGCCAGCAGCACGCGCGCGGACATCGGCATGCCCGCGTCGCCGATCGTCGGCGCCGCGGCCAGCATCGCCAGGATGCGGCAGAACGGCCACCACAAGGCGCTTAGCCAGGCGGTCAACTGGCCGAAGTCGATCTCCACGGCGCGTCTCCGCTACGAGGCGAGCTGCGCCGCGCGCTCGAAGATCGAGACGCAGTAGTCCATCAGCAGGCCCACCATCCAGCGGCCCGCCAGGCCCAGCACCAGCAGCGTCACCAGCAGCCGCGGCAGGAAGGCCAGCGTCTGCTCGTTGATCTGCGTCGCGGCCTGGAACAGCGCCACCAGCAGGCCCGTCACCAGCCCCGGCAGGATCAGCACCAGCACCAGCAGCATGGTCAGGTGCAGGCTCTCGCCGATCAGGTCGGCGGCGATCTCGGGCGTCATCCCGCGACCCCGCGCACGCTGGACACCAGCGTGTTCACCGTCAGCGTCCAGCCGTCCACCAGCACGAACAGCAGCAGCTTGAGCGGCAGCGAGATCACCAGCGGCGACAGCATCATCATGCCCATCGCCATCAGCACCGAGGACACCACCAGGTCGATGACCAGGAAGGGGATGAACAGCATGCAGCCGATCTGGAACGCCGTCTTCAGCTCCGACAGCGTGAAGGCCGCCAGCTTCACCGCGAAGCTGTGGTCCTCCGGCTTCGCGACGTTCGTCTCGCCCGACAGCTGCGCGATCTGCGCCAGCGCGCTCTTGCCGGTCTGCGCCAGCATGAAGCGCGAGATCGGCTTCTCCGCGATCGCCAGCGCCTGCATCAGCGTGATCTTGTCGCTGTCGTAGGGCAGCATCGCCTGCTCGTAGACCTGCGCGCCGATCGGGCGCATCACCAGGATGGTCAGGATCAGCGCGATGCCCGTCACCAGCCGGTTCGGCAGCCCCTGCTGCAGGCCCAGCGCCTGGCGCAGCAGCGACAGCACGATCACGAAGCGGGTGAAGCTCGTCATCATCAGCACCAGCACGGGCAGCAGCCCGAGCAGCGTCATGATGACCAGCACCTGCGTCTTCAAGGTGAAGTCGCCGCCGCCCGCGCCGGCGCCGGCGATGCGGATCGCCGCCATCGCCGGATCGGCGGCGAGCGCCGCCAGCAGGACCAGCCCGCCCAGGGCCGCCGCGCGCGTCCAGGGACGCCGGACGGGCGCCGATGGGCGGGGCGCCGACGGCCCGGTCACCGGCGTGCCGCGATCGATCGCGCCCTCAGCGTTCATGAGCCCAGCCGGTCCAGGTCCAGCCCGTCGATGTCCAGCACGCGCAGCGCGTGGCTGTCGCCGCTGACGACGACCTCGGCATGGCCGATCGGCGTGCCGTTGACCTTGATCACCAGCGGCGCGCCGGCCAGCGTGTCGAGCTCGACGACGCTGTCGGCCTGCAGCTGCGCCAGGTCGTGCAGCGACACGCGCGCCTCGCCGACTTCCAGCGTCAGGGTCACCGGGATCTTGCGCATCAGCGCGGGCAGGTCGCGGCCGGCCGGCTTCGCGTCGACGATCCGGGCGTCTTCCGCCATCGGTTCGTCCAGCAGGCCGGCGATCAGGTCGGTATCGCTCATCATCAATCACTCCAGGTCTTGGAAAGAGGTCAGGCACAACTTGCCCTGGTGTTCGGCCACGGCCGCGCTCATCAGCGCCGAGCCCTCGACCATCACCGTCGCGTCGGCCAGCCGGATCGGGATCAGCGCGCCGGGACGCAAATCCAGCACCGTGCCGAGGTCCAGCTCGCGCTCCAGCAGCCGCGCCTGCAGCGTCAGCGCGAGGCGGCGGTCCAGCGGCTGTTGCTGGACGGGCGCGCGCGTCGTGCGATGCGCCGCGGAGAGCTGGCGCAGCAGCGGCAGCAGATAGGCGCCGGCCAGCGCGAGGGAGATCGTGGCGTCCTGTTCGCCGTCGCGCAGCGACGCGACCAGTTCCCAGCCGTCGGCGCCGAAGGCGGGCAGGGCGCCGCCCTGCATCGGCGGCAGTTCCGGCGCGGGGGGCAGGTCTTGCGCGAGGTCCGCGTCGGGGCGCGACGCATGGTCCAGCCACTGGACGCACAGGCCGGCGAACTGGCCCGCCAGCAGGTGCAGCAGGCGATCCTCGGTGGCGGTCGGCGGCGTGTCGGCGGTGGCCAGCGCGGTGTCCGCGCCCAGGCCCAGACGCCGGGCCATCAAGGCCAGCACCAGAGGCCGGTCGATGCGGCAGGCGAGTTGACCGGCCGGGCCGGCGGCGCGCAGCCAGCGCGGCGATCCTTCCGCGTGGCCCGCCGCGGCCGTGTCTCGCGACGAAGCGTCCAGCGGCCGCAGCGTCAGCGCATGCAGCTCATGCCGGCTGTGATAGCGGCGGTTCCAGGGCTGGATCAGCAGGCGCTGGAGCGCCTCGCGCAGACGCTGTGCCACCTGCGGCAGCAGATGCACCGGGCGGCCCAGGCTGCGCGGGTCGAGCGCGGCGGGCCGGTGCGGCGGAGCAGGGAGTGGCGGGTTCATCCGTGGTTCCAAGGGTGGTGCCAGAGTGACGGGTCGGCCATTGAAACGAAACTGCCATGCCCAGGCGATGAGCGGAATGGATGTTTCAGGCCATAACCCGGCGAATTCTAGGAATCGATGTCGATTCCGGCCAGCATTGGAACTGCTCCGTTGAACCATGCGGGGAATAAATCACAAACCATCGGCTACCAATCGCACATCCCGGAATCCGCCCGTTTAAGTCGACCGGAAGACCGGTCGTTAATAACCCGGCGGGCATCGGGTGAATTGATTTTTCACATTTATCAATCCCGAAACAAAGCCGACTTAAATCCAGGCAAATGCGCGAACAGCGGATCATTGCCCGAGCGGTATTGGTGCCGGTTCGTGACATCCGTCACGCTGGCGTACGCTGTTTTGGTGCGGTGCAAAATCGGTTCTTGTTGCGGACGCACACAGTGGCTACAGTCCCGACACATCAGGGCACACCCGAGCGAAAGCCGGGGTCGCAAAGCCTCCGGTCTACCGTCGGGTCTCTGCTGAAACTCTTCAGCCAGAACGCCAGGCCACGATAGCGGGGTTGCCAGACCTGAGTCTGCGAGCCACGTGACGCGTGGTTCGAAGGCGCTCGCCTGCCAGGCCCCACCCGGGCCTGTTGTGACCCTGCCTGCCCTCGCCGAGGTGCGCCCGTCTTGCCGAGAGAGGACGGACATGGTCATTCACAGACATCCCTTCATTCCCTGACCCGTTGCGAGACGGTGCCTTCGGACGCGTGTCCGCCGGCGTCGGCCAACTCGTCGCGGCCTTCCGGTCGCGTGGGATTCCGGGTATTCCGAAATACTCGCCTGGAAAATATCGCAGCCCCTGTGGCGCGAGGGTATTCCTACGCCTGGAAGCGATCGAATGAAACTGTCTGTAAATATCGAGAAAATGTCGCCGCAAAAATACGAAGCACCGATACGGTGACAAAAAGAGCAGCGATATTTTCTTCCGTCACGAATCTCCGGCGCGGAGATTGAAGAGTTCGCCGCCTGAGCCGCCCGATTAACCAAATGGAATGGGCGGATAAGGCAGATGCATGATCACGGGAAAACCCGCTCCTTCCCGAGCGGTGAGGCCCCTTTTTGCCCGGAGCAAAGGTATGTCGGCCACGATGCTCAATGCCGCCATCGGCCAGTCGGCGATGGAATCCCTGCTGAAACAGGAAACCGTGCGCCTGCAGCAGGACGCGCAAGCGCTTTCAGGAGCTGCGGGCGATAACCCGTCCGCCCCTGGTTTCGAGCAGGTCCTGCGGCGTGTCGACGACCGCGACCAGGCCGCCGCCGCCCGCATGGAGGCGGTCGAGCGCGGCGAGAGCGACGACCTGGTCGGCGCGATGCTCGCCAGCCAGGAGGCCAGCCTGTCGTTCTCGATGCTGATGCAGGTCCGCAACAAGGTGGTCGGCGCGGTGGACGAGCTGATCAAGATGCAGCTCTGAGGCCCGCGGGACAGTCACGATGAACGACCTGCAGACCCTCCAGGGCGCCGCCGCCGCCGACCGCGGCGCGCCGGCCTGGCGCCGCCGCCTCGGCCAGGCGATCGGCGGCCTCGGCCTGGTCCGCTCCGCGCCGGCCGCCGGCGATGGCCTGCCGCTGCTGCGCTCGGCGGCGCCGCTGCTGATCCTGGCCGCCGTCGTGACCGCGCTGGTGCTGATGCTGCTCTGGCGCGACCAGGCCGGCTACAAGCCGGTCTTCGGCCAGCGCGAGCATGTGCCGACCGCCGACGTGCTGTCGGTGCTCGACGCCGAACGCATCGCCTACCGCCTGCATCCCGAGAGCGGCCAGGTGCTGGTGCCCGACTCGGACCTGGGCCGCGCGCGCATGCTGCTCGCCGCCAAGGGCGTCGTGGCGAAGCTGCCGTCCGGCCTGGAGCTGATGGACCAGAACGATCCGCTGGGCGTGAGCCAGTTCGTGCAGGACATCCGCTTCCGCCGCGGCCTGGAGGGCGAACTCGCGCAGAGCATGATGGCGCTCGACGCGGTCGAGTCCGCGCGTGTGCACCTGTCCATCGCCAAGAGCAGCTCCTTCGTGCTCAACGACGGGCAGAAGAGCTCGGCCTCGGTGGTGCTGACGCTCAAGCCGGGGCGTTCGCTCAACCACGAGCAGATCGCCGCGGCGATCAACCTGGTGGCGGGCTCGGTCGCCAACCTCGATCCGTCGCGGGTCAGCCTGGTCGACCAGGCGGGCAACCTGCTGTCCGCGCGCGTCGACCTGAGCGAGGGCTTCGACGGCGGCGCGCAGGGCAACGAGGCGCAGCGCCGCATCCAGGACGACATCCGCCGCAACGTGCATGAGCTGCTGGCGCCGGTGCTGGGCGAACAGAACTATCGCCTCAGCGTCACCGCCGACGTCAACAACGACCGCGTGCAGGAGACCCGCGAGCAGTACGGCGACGCGCCCAAGCTGACCAACGAGGCGATGCGCGAGGAGCAGGACCGCGAGCGCATCGCGCTGGGCGTGCCGGGCTCGCTGAGCAACCGTCCGGCGGCCGCGCTGGCGGCGGCGGCGGCGTCCGCGGCGCAGGGCGAGGACCCGGCCGCGGCCAACGCCAACAGCAACACCGCGCGCAAGAACGCCTCCACGCGCCAGTACGCCTACGACCGCTCGATCACGCAGGTGAAGAAGAGCCGCGGCCGCATCGAGCGCCTGAGCGTGGCCGTGCTGCTGAACACCGCCGCCGCCCCCGGCGGCGCCAAGGACTGGACGCCCGCCGACCTGACCAAGGTCGAACGGCTGCTCAGCGGCGGCCTGGGCATCGACACGCAGCGCGGCGACACGCTCAGCGTGTCCACGCTCGCCTTCCCGGCGCCGCCGGCGGTCGAGCCCTGGTACCAGCAGCGCGACACGATCGTCGAGTTCGGCGGCTGGGGCGCGTATGCGCTGGCCGCGTTGCTCGGCTACCTGCTGCTGGCGCGTCCGCTGCTGCGCATGGGCCAGCACGCGCTGGGCATGGGCGGCGCGCGCGGCAAAGCCGGCAAGGGCGCCAAGGGAGCGAACGGCGGCCGCGATGACGGTCGCGCCGACCGCCGCGCCGACGGCCCCGAGATCACGCCGCTGGAGCCGCTGAACGGCGGCGCGGCCGGCCAGCCGGTCCTGACGCCGGCGGGCGAGGGCGCGCCCGCGCTGGGCGGCCCGGTGGGCGCCGCGCTGGCGGGGGCCGCGCAGTCCGGCTCGGCGGTGACGCCGCTGCTGGAGAACTACGAGCTGCCGCCGCCGGGATCCCCGGTGGACGTGCTGGTGGACCACCTGAAGGTGCTCGCGGCCAAGGAGCCGGAGCGGGTGGCGGAAGTCGTCAAGCAATGGGTGCAGAAGAAAAATGGCCGAAGCGAGTGATTTCATTCCGCCCGGCAGCGCCGCGTCGCTGAGCCCGGTCGAGCGCGCCGCCATCGTGCTGCTGAGCATGGGCGAGGAGCCCGCGGCCGCGGTGCTGCGCTGCCTGTCGCGCGAGGAACTGCTGGACGTCACGCAGGTGATGTCGCGCCTGTCGGGCATCAAGGTCGACTGGGTGCGCACCTCGCTGCAGACCTTCTTCGACGACTACCGCGAGCAGAGCGGCGTGCACGGCGCGTCGCGCACCTACCTGAAGCGTTCGCTGGACCTGGCGCTGGGCGGCCAGATCGCCTCCAGCGTGCTCAACAGCATCTACGGCGACGCGATCCGTCCCAAGATGCAGCGCCTGCAATGGGCCTCGCCGAAATGGCTGGCCGAGCAGATCGGCCATGAGCACCAGCGCATGCAGGCGGTGTTCCTGGCCTTCCTGCCCAGCGCGCTGGCCGGCGACGTCGTCGCCGCGCTGCCCGAGGTGCCGGCCGGCGGCCGCGACCGCGTGCTGCTGCAGATGGCGCGGCTGTCGGAAGTCGACGCCGAGCTGCTGGCTGAACTCGAGGACCTGGTCGAGCGCTGCCTCGCCGGCCTGGGCCAGCAGGGCGCGACCGTCGAGGGCGTCAAGCAGGTGGCCGAGATCCTCAACCGCATGCCCGGCCAGCGCCAGCAGATGGTGGAGCTGCTGCGCGCGCACGATCCGGGCGTGGTCGGCGAGATCGAGTCCTCGATGTACGAGTTCTTCATGCTGTCGCGCCAGAGCGAGGCCACCCTGACCCGCCTGATCGAGGAGGTGCCGCTGGAGCTGTGGGCCGTCGCGCTCAAGGGCGCCGAGCCGCCGGTGCGCGACGCGCTGCTGGCCGCGATGCCGCGCCGCCAGGCGCAGAGCTTCGAGGACCTGATGCGCCGCGGCGGCCCGATGCCGATGAGCCGCGTCGAGCAGGCCCGCGCCGAGATCATGGTGCAGGTCAAGGCGCTGGTGGACGCCGGCGAGATCCAGGTCCAGCTCTTCGCCGAGGACGTCGTCGAATGAAGACGCTGCGCCCGCATCGTTTCCCGCCGCTGGCGCAGGTCGGCCGCGCGTCCTCGCTGCTCGACGGGCAGTCGGGCGCGCAGCTGCAGGCCAGCCTGGCGCAGGGCTTCCAGGAAGGCCTGGCCAAGGGCTACGAGGAAGGCTATGCGAGCGGCCTGCAGACCGGCACCGACGAGGCGCGCGGCGCCGCCGAGGCGGCCGGCCACGCGCAGGGACTGGCTGCCGGCCGCGAGGACGCGAAGGCGCTGCTGGCGAGCCCGGTGGCTGCGGTCGACACGCTGCTCACCCACCTGTGCCAGCTGCAGCAGGACTACCAGTCCGCGATGCGGCGCGAGGTCGTCGAGCTGGTCGAACGCGTCGCGCGCCAGGTCATCCGCGCCGAACTGACGCTGCGCCCGACGCAGCTGATGGCGCTGGTCGACGAGACGCTGTCGGCGATGCCGCCGGCGCGCGACGGCGTCGAGGTCTTCCTGAATCCCGAGGACCGCCAGCGCCTGCTGGAACTCGGTCCGGAGCGCATCCACGAGTGGACGCTGCATGCGGACGCCTCGCTGGAGTCGGGCGAATGCCGCGTCATCGCGGGCGGCCGCGAGGCGGACGCCGGCTGCCGCCAGCGCCTGGCGGCCTGCATGGACCAGGTCCGGGGTCAGCTCTTGCCCGAGACCACGATGGACGGCGGCGCGGACGGCGCCGCGTCGCCCGCGAACACCGCGGCCGGCGCCTTCGACGCGCTCGACGCGGCCGGGGAGGGCGCCCGATGATCAGCAACGCGCTGCGCCGCGTCGAACTCGGCGACGTGCCGGTCTCGACGCCGACGGGACGCCTGGTCGGAGCCTCGGGCCTGCTGCTCGAGGCGAGCGGCTGCACGCTGCGCACCGGCCAGCGCTGCCTGATCGAGCAGCGCGTGGAGGGCGCCGGCGAACAGGCCGGCGACGGCTGGCTGGCCGCGCAGGTCGTGGGCTTCCGCGACCAGGTCGCCTACCTGATGCCGTTCAAGAAACCCGACGGACTGGCCGCCGGCGCGCGCGTGCTGCCGGCGCCGGAACGCTCGTCGCTGATGATCGGACCGCAGTGGCTGGGCCGCATCGTCAACGGCCTGGGCGAGCCGATCGACGGCCGCGGCCGTCTCGGCGGCGACCAGCCGCTGCAGATGGTGCCGCCCAAGGTGAACCCGCTGCGCAAGAAGCCGGTGCAGGAGCCGCTGGACGTCGGCGTGCGCGCCATCAACGGCCTGCTCACGTTGGGGCGCGGCCAGCGCGTCGGCCTGATGGCCGGCTCGGGCGTGGGCAAGAGCGTGCTGCTCGGCCTGATCACCCGCAACACGGTCGCCGACGTCGTCGTCGTCGGCCTGATCGGCGAACGCGGCCGCGAGGTGCGCGAGTTCATCGACCTGTCGCTGGGCGCCGAGGGCCTGGCGCGCGCGGTCGTCGTCGTGGCGCCGGCGGACGAATCGCCGCTGATGCGGCTGCGCGCCACGGAGCTGTGCCACAGCATCGCCGCCCACTACCGCGACCAGGGCCAGCACGTGCTGCTGCTGGTGGACTCGCTCACGCGTTACGCGATGGCGCGGCGCGAGGTCGCGCTGGCGCTGGGCGAGCCGCCGGCCACGCGCGGCTATCCGCCGTCGGTCTTCAGCCTGCTCCCCGAGCTCGTCGAGAGCGCCGGCAACGGTGAGGGCGAGGGCAGCATGAGCGCGATCTACACGGTCCTGGCCGAGGGCGACGACCAGCAGGACCCGGTCGTCGACACCGCGCGCGCGATCCTGGACGGCCACATCGTGCTGACGCGGGCGCTGGCCGAGCGCGGGCACTACCCGGCCATCGACGTGGCGCAGTCGATCAGCCGCTGCATGTCGCTGGTCGCCGACCGCGGCCAGCAGCAGGCCGCGCGTGAGATCAAGCAGCTGATGGCCCGCTTCGAGCAGGTGCGCGAGCTGATGCCGCTGGGCGCCTACGTGCCCGGCGCCGATCCGGCCACCGACCGCGCGGTGGCGCTGTGGCCGCGCATCGAGGCCTTCCTGCACCAGGGCACCCACGAAGGCGCGCCGCTGGCCCGCACGCAAACCCAACTGACGGAGGTGCTCGCATGAGCGGCAGCCAGGATTCGCTGCGCCGCAGCCTCGGCAAGCTGGCCGAGCTGCAACAGCTCCAGCTCGATCGCCAGCAGGCGAAGCTGGTCGCGCAGCAGCAGCTGTGCCAGCGCGTGCAGGGCACGGTGGACCGCCTGGAGGCGCTCGGCGCCCAGGCGACGCTCAGCGGCGTCGCGCTGCCCGGGCTGGCGCAGAACAGCGCCGCCTACAAGCAGGCGATGCGCGGCTGGGCCGATCAGCAGCGCGCCGAGCTGGCACGTCGCCAGGCCGAGCTGGAACTGGCCCGCGCCGACACGCTGGCCGCCGCCCGCAAGCAGGAGACGCTGCGCCAGCTGGTCGACCGGGCCGACGCGCGTGCCCGCATCGAGCAGGGCCGCCGCGACCAGAAGGGCCAGGACGAGATCGCCTCGCAGAGCGCCCAGAACGACAGCGCCTACGGCGGCCTGAGCGCGTTCGGCGCGCTGGGCTCATTCGGCGCCTTGGGCCTGCCGACGCGGGGGCGCAATGGCTGACCGGACCCTCGTGCGCACGCCGTTTAAGTCGCGGCCGCGGCCGGTCGCCTTCCACCGGGGAAGTCTCAACCCCGTTCCCTGTGGAGGAGCCCGCCATGGCGACTAGTTTCGATCCGACCTCGACGGCCACCAGCCTGGCCACCGCCTACACGCAGCCGACGCAGTCGCTGCTGGATGCCCAGACCAAGGCCGCGCAGACCGCGTCCAGCGGCCTGACCAAGCTGCAGGGCGCGCTGAGCGCGTTCAAGACGGCGCTCGCCGCCTTGTCGTCCAAGCCCGGCCAGTCGGTGACGCAGTACAGCGCCACGCCCAGCGACAGCGCCGTCATGACGGCCACCGCCAGCGCCGGCGCGCAGCCGACCAGCACGCCGCTGTTCGTCGAGCAGCTCGCCACCACCCACCAGGTCGCCTTCCAGGACCTGCCGGCGGTGCCGGCGGGCCCGGGCAGCATGTCGGTGCAACTGGCCAACGGCACCAGCTTCAACGTCGACCTGGCCAGCGCCGACGGCGATGGCGACGGCACGCTGTCGCAGACTGAGATCGCCCGCGCGATCAACACCGCGGCCAACGGCAGCGCCACCGCGATGGTGGTGACCGTCGGCGGCGCGACCCAGATGGTGCTGAGCTCCGGCGTCAGCGGCGCCGGCGGCAAGCTGACGATCGACACCTCCGGCCTCTCCGGTCCGCTGAAGACCGCGCTGGACGACACCAGCAAGCGCAAGGAGCTGGTCGGCGCGCAGGACGCCGTCGTCTGGCTCGGCGCGCAGGGCACCGGCGTGCGGCTGCAGCAGGCCAGCAACACGGTCACGGCCATCCAGGGCGTGTCCATCACGCTGAAGAAGGCGCAGGCCACCGGCGATTCGCCGGTCACGCTGAGCGTCGCCCGCGACGACTCCGCCACCAGCGCCAAGCTGCAGGGCTTCGTCGACGCGTACAACGTGCTGGAGAAGGCGCTGGACGACCTGACCGTCGTCGGCAAGGACGGCACCGCCAACGGCGCCTTCGCCAGCGATGCCGGCGTGCGCGCGCTGCGCGACCGCATCGGCAACCTGATGCGCAACGACTACGCCGGCGCCAACCTGCGCACGCTGGGCGTGTCCATCGGCCGCGACGGCAACGCCTCGCTGGACGGCGCCAAGCTGACCAAGGCGCTGACCGCGACGCCCGACGCGCTGGACAAGGCGCTGGGCTCGACCTCGCTGTCCAACCCCTCGGGCCTGCTCGGCGCGCTGGACAAGCTGGCCGACACCTGGACGAACAGTTCCAACGGCCAGATCAAGCAGCGCCAGACCTCGATCCAGGCGCAGCAGAAGAGCATCAGCGACCGCCAGCTGCGGCTGGACCAGCAATACAACCAGGCGTACAGCCGCTACCTCCAACAGTTCACGCAGCTGCAGAACCTGCAGTCGCAACTGGGCGGGACCAGCAGCCTGTTCGACGCCGTCTCGGCCTGAGCGCCGGGAAGACCTGTGACGACACGATGAGCCACGACGCCTACCAGAGCTACCAGTCGGTCCACCTGCATGCGCAGACCGCGCAGGCCTCGCCGCTCCAGCTGGTGCTGGTGCTGATGGACGGGCTGCTGGACGAGCTCGCCCGCGCCCGCGCCCACATCGAGGCGCGCCGCTTCGAGCTCAAGGCGGCCAGCCTGGACAAGTGCGTGGCCATCATCAACGGCCTGTCCAGCGCGCTGGACCTGGAGGCGGGCGGCGAGGTCGTGGCCAACCTCGCCCGCCTCTACGACTACTGCGCGGAGCGGCTGTACCGCGCCGGCGTCGAGCTCGACGTCGCGCGGGTCGACGAGGTCCGCGGCCTGCTCGCGCAGATCCGCGGCGGCTGGCTGGGCGTGCAGGCCCGTCACGGCTGAGGAGGCGACGACGATGCCCGACACCCTTCGCACCGCCGCGGCCGCCGGTCGCGGCATGCCCATCACCGTCCGGCTGCAGACGCTGGGCGAGCGACTGCGCGACGCCTGCGCGCAGCGCAACTGGACCGCGCTCGCGCGCGGCGACGCGGAACTGGCCCAGCTGCTGGGCGGCCTGGACGCCGGCGCGCTGACGCCCGGCGAGCGGACCGCGCTGCAGCAGCTGCGCCGGCTCCACCAGCAGGTCGGCGCCGAATGCCAGCGCGAGCTCGAGCGGCTCGGCCAGACCCTGGAACAGATGCGCCAGCAGCGCCAGGGGTGGTCCGCCTATGCGGAGTCCGCCGACTGGGGCCCGGAGGTGCCAGCATGACGATGACGATGAATCCCCTGGCCGCGCCTTCGGTGCCGGCAAAGCCCGCGTCGGCGGTCGGCCATGCCGCCGGCGAGCCCGTGTCCGACCTGACCTTCGGGCCGATGCTGGCGTCGACGGACGGCGCGCAGACGGCGTCGGCATCGGCATCGGCGCCGGCGACGTCGGCTCCCATCTCGGACGAGACGTCCGCGGACGTGACGCCGGTGGACGTGCTCGACGCGATGTTGATGCAGGCGCTCGAGGAGATGCTCAACCGCGGACCGGCGGCGCTCGTCGCTCCGGGTGCGAAGGCCTCCACCGACGAGGCCACGTCGTCAGACCCGGCGACCCCGCCCACCGGGCCCGTGACGACGCTGGCCATGCTCATGCCGGCGCTGATCCCCGGGGTGATGCCCCCGGCACCGATGGGAGCGGGCATGTCTTCGGCGTCGACCGCGTCCTCCACCGCTAGCGGGCCCGCGTCGGCGTCTGCCGGCGCCGCGCCGGATGCGTTGGCGTCCCTCCTCGGTCTGCCGCTGACCGCCGCGGGGACCGCGTTGACGGCCGATGCGGCGCGTATCGCCGCGCCGCCAGGTGTTGGCGCCGGCGCCTCGTCCGACGACCTGCCGGCCTGGCAAGGCCTGCAGCGTTGGAGCGCCGAGCTGATGACCGCCATGGGCGCAACCGGCGCGATGTCCGCCGCCACGCCGGCGGGCCTGTCGGCCGGCGCTGCCGCCGACGGCGGCGCGATGGGCGCGACGCTGACGCTGCCCGCCTCGCGCGAGGCCTGGCAGCAGCCGCTGATGCAGGCGCTGGGCGACCGCCTCCAGCTCCAGATCGCGCAGCGGACCGACAGCGCGCGGCTGCACCTCGAGCCGCCACAGCTCGGCCGCATCGAGATCGATATCCGCCAGCAGGGCGGGGCGCTGCAGGTGCAGCTGGCCGCCAGCCATGACGAGGTCCGCCAGCAGCTGCGCCAGATCGCCGAGCCGCTGCGCCACGAGCTGGTGCAGCGCCATGCGGGCGACGTGTCGGTGCAGGTGGCCACGGGCGCGCAGGCGGCCGGCGACGGTCGCGGCCGCGACGGCGCCGCCGCGGGCGGCCAGGCGCATGCCAACGGCCAGCAGCGCGACGACCAACGCCAACCCGGCCGCGCGCTGCAGGACGACGACCACGGCGCGCCGGGCACCGCCGGCACCGCCGCCACGGCCTTCGCCTTCGCCGACGCGCTGGCCGGCGGTGCAGCAGGCCTGGCCGGCGGCCACACGAGGACCTCGCGATGAAGAGCAAGACCAAGCTGATCGGCGCGATCGCCGTCGTGGCGCTGCTGGCCGCCGGCGGCGCCGGCGCGACCGTGTGGTGGATGAAGGCCGGGTCCGCGAAGACGGCCGCCGCGGGCGCGCACGGCGCCGACGCCAAGGAGCAGGACAAGGACGACGGCAAGCCCGCGCCCGACTACAAGTACGTGACGCTGGACAAGGTGCTGGTGATGCTGCGCGGTCCCAACGGTTCGGCGGTCTCGCACTACATGGCGGTGGACATCGTCTTCAAGACGCTGCCCGAGCAGGAGAAGCGCACCAAGGACCACCTGCCGCTGCTGCGCACGGTCGCGGTCAAGGCGCTGTCCTCGCACACCGTCGAGAGCGCGCAGGCGATGAGCGTCGAGCAGTTCGCGCAGCTCCTCAACAAGGCCTATGCCGACAGCTATGCGGCGGACCGGCGCGACGCGCCGTTCGCCGAGGCGTTGATCGGCAAGCTGATCATCGAGTGACGGCCCAGGCCTGCTCGACCTTCGCGACCGCCACCACCACCAGGACTCACACCGTGCAGCACGCCTACGCCGAATGGGGCGCCGTCGCGACGGCGGGGCAGGGCGCCGCGCTCGAGCAGCGCGCGCTGCTCGAGTACGCGCCGCTGGTCAAGCGCGTGGTGCGGCAGCTGGCCGCGCAGGCCAGCGCGGTGATGGACCGCGAGGACATGGAGCAGATCGGCCTGATGGGCCTGCTGGAGGCGCTGCGCCGCTACGGTCCGCCGGATGCGGGATTCGGCGCCTTCGCCGCGCTGCGCGTGCGCGGCGCGATCCTGGACGAGCTGCGCCGCCAGGACTGGCGGCCACGCACGGTGCGCCAGGAGAGCCACAAGCAGCGCGACGCGCTGCGCGCGCTGACGCGCCAGCTCGGCCGCGAGCCGGTCGAGGCCGAGGTGCTGCGTCACCTGAAGCTCACGCCGCAGCAGTACCAGGACTTCCTGCAGGCCGAGGTGGCCGAGGAGCTGGCCAGCTTCGACGAGCTGGTCGAGGAACTGGCGCAGCTGCCCAGCGACCACCGCAGCCCCGAGGCCCAGCTGATGGTCACCCGCTCGATCGCGCAGGCGCTGACGGCGCTCAACGAGCGCGAGCAGCGCGTGATCCAGCTCTATTACGAATTCGACGCCAGCCTCAAGGAGATCGCCGCCGTGCTCGATCTCACCGAGGCGCGCGTCTCCCAGATCAACAAGGCCGCGCTCGCCAAGATGCGCGCCTTCCTGCAGCGGGCGTGAGCCCGGGCGACGAGGAACAGGAAACACCGTCATGCAAGCACTCGTCGGAATCGCGATCGTCCTGGGCTGCGTCTTCGGCGGCTTCCTGCTGCACGGCGGCCAGTTCAAGGTCATCTGGCAGCCGGTGGAGCTGCTGATCATCGTCGGCGCCGCCGTCGGCGCGATCGTGCTGGGCAATCCGCGCCACGTGCTGTCGGAGATGCTGCTGCAGCTGCGCAAGCTGGTGCGCCGCGGCGACCACGGCCAGGAGTTCCAGCGCCAGCTGCTGCTGCTGATGTACGAGCTGCTGCAGACGGCCGCCGGCGGCCTGAAGGCGCTGGACGCGCACGTCGAGGCGCCGCACGAGAGCCCGCTGTTCCAGCGTTATCCGCTGATCCTCAACAACCCCAAGCTGCTGCATTTCATCGTCGACAACTTCCGGCTGATGGCCATGGGCAAGATCAGCGCGCACGAGCTCGAGGGCGTGCTGGAGCAGGAGCTCGAGGCCATCCACGACGAGCTGATGCAGCCGTCCAAGTCGCTGCACAAGATCGCCGAGGCGATGCCCGGCTTCGGCATCCTGGCCGCGGTGCTGGGCATCGTGATGGCGATGAACCATGTCGCCGAAGGCGCGGGCACCGGCGAGATCGCGGTGATGGTCGCCGCCGCGATGGTCGGCACCTTCATCGGCATCTTCTTCTGCTACGGCGTGATGGACCCGCTGTCCAACATGATGAAGCAGCTGGTGCACGAGGAACTGGCCTCGCTGGAGTCGGTCAAGGTCGTGCTGGTGACCCATGTGTCGGGCAAGCCGCCGCTGCTGGCGATCGACGCGGGCCGCCGCCTGGTGCAGCTGAACATCAAGCCCAGCTTCGCGCAGCTGGAAGGTTGGATCGACGCGCTCAACGGCGACGACGGTGCCGCCGCGCCGCGCCGCCGGTCGACCGACCGCCCGGCCGAGGGAGAACGCCGTGCAGCCTGAGGTCGTCCCCATCGGCGCCGCCGCGGGGCGGGGCGCGCGCGACCATCACCAGACGGTGGTGAAGCGGGTGTCGCGCCGCGCCGAGGACGACGGCCACGGCGGCGCGTGGAAGGTCGCGTTCGCCGATTTCTGCCTGGCGCTGCTGTGCCTGTTCCTGGTGCTGTGGCTGCTGGCCTCGCGCAATGCCGAGCGCATGCAGATCGTGCTGCAGAACGCCGGCGCCAACCTGATCGAGGACGGCCAGGGCCTGACCAACTCGCTGGCCGCCGGCTCGCGCGGCAGCATGATCGAGCGCCATCCGGTGCCGGCGCGCAGCGAGGAACTCAACCCCGGCGACCCGCAGCGCGGCTCGAACGACGCGCGCATGGGCCGCCCGAGCCTGGACTCGCCGGAGCAGCTGCAGGCGCTGGCGCGTCGCATCGCGGGCCTGGCGGCGGAGGAGGGCCTGCAGGGCCACCTGCGCAGCGCCGTGACGCCGCAGGGCCTGCGGCTGCAACTGCACGACACCGAGGCCAGCGGCATGTTCGAGCGCGGCAGCGCGCAGCCGGCCGCGCCGCTGCGCGCGCTGCTGCGCAAGCTCGGTCCGCTGCTGGCGGAGATCCGCAACCAGCTGCTGATCGTCGGCCACACCGATGCCACGCCGTATCAGGACAAGGGACCGGGCGCGTTCACGAACTGGGCGCTGTCCAGCCATCGGGCGATGGCGGCACGCCACGAGCTGCTGGCCGGCGGCATGCCCGAGGGCAGCGTGCTCCAGGTCACCGGCATGGCCGACGCGGCGCCGCTGGATCCGCTGGCGCCCACCGCCGCCGTCAACCGCCGCATCGAGCTGATGCTGCTGACCAGCGCGCAGGCGCAGGCGATCAGCGGGATGTACGGCCCGGCCGGCCTGCGCGACGCCAATGCCGCCGAACAGCTCCGCGAGGCCCTGCCGCCCTCGGCCGCACGACCCGCCGCGCCCGCGGCCTCCCGTTGACGGAGGCCCGATGCGAACCAGATCCAAGGGTGAACGAATGAAGATCACTGGCAACAACCCGTTGAATCCCGCCGCCGGCGTCGCTCCCGCGGCCGCCGCGACGGCCGTCGAATCGACCGATCGCGCGCTCGCGCCCGGTGCGTCGGGCGCATCGGGCGCATCGGGCGCATCGGGCGGACCGGCCATGCTCGCCGGCGAGCTCGCCAGCGAGGTGCTCAAGCCCGCGCAGGCCGCGCTGGCGGCGATGCCCGAGATCGACGAGACCAAGGTCGCCGCCTTGCGTGACGCGCTGGCCAAGGGCGAGATCAAGTTCGATGCGAATCGGCTGTCGCAACTGATCCAGCGCTATCACGGAGGCCGCGCGTGACCACCGCCCTGGCCCGCACGGCGCGACGCGCCGACAGCACCGCCGCCGTGATGCTGCAGCAGCTCTGCGAGGGGCTCTCGCAGGACCTGCGCGGCTACGAGGCGCTGCGCGCACTGCTGGATCGCCAGTTCCACGCCGCGTTGCGCCACGAGTCCGAGGCGATGGCGGCGCTGTCCGCCGAGATCCTGGCGCAGGCCGCCGAGATGGAGGCGCAGCGCACGCGGCGCCGCGAACTGCTGGTCGGCCTGCTGGGGCGTACCGCGCAGCCCAGCTTGCGCACGCTGCTGGAGCGCCTGCCCGCCGCGACGGCCGAGCCGATCGCCGCGCTGCGCCGCTCGATCGAGCGCGCGCTGGCCGAATGCAAGGCGATGAACCTGCGCAATGCGCAGCTGATCGGGGAACAGCAGGCGCTGATGCAGCGGCTGCTCGGCCGCGAGGAGCATGTCTATGCGGAACGTTGACTTCCGCGCGGGCGAGTTCCCGGCGCTGGCGACAGGCCCCGCCGCGCCGGTGCGCCCGGCGAGCGCCGCCGGCACGATGGGATCGATGGGCGCCATGGGCACGGCAGGCCCGGCCAACGGGATGGGGACGGGCTTTGCCGCCCCCCGCTTCGATGCGTTGTTCAACGAACTGCACCGCGATGTCGTCCGCTACATCGAGCAGGGCGACGGCGGCAGCTACGGCGGCAGCGGCGGCGGCGGCACCGCGGGCCTGAGTCCGGAAGGGGCGTGGAGCCGCGCGCGGCTCGGCACGATCGCCGGCATGGATACCGCGCCCGGCACCGGCGGTTCCGCGGACGATGCCGTCAGCGAGGCACAGCGCCAGGCTTTCATCGACGAGGTGCTGCCGCTGGCGCGCGGTGCCGGCGCCAAGCTCGGCGTCGCGCCCGAGGTGTTGACCGCGCAGGCGGCGCTGGAGACCGGCTGGGGCCGCTCGCCGATCCGCGCGGCGGACGGCTCGAGCAGCCACAACTACTTCGGCATCAAGGCGACCGGCTGGCAGGGCGCCGTCGCGCAGGCGATGACCACCGAGGTCGAAGGCGGCCAGGCCGTCGCGCGCAGCGAGGCCTTCCGCGCCTATGCGTCGCCGGCCCAGTCCTTCGACGATCTCGCGCGGCTGGTCGGCACGAGCCCGCGCTACCAGGGCGCGCTCAACGCCGGCGCGAACGCGCAGGCCTACGGCGCGGCGCTGCAGCGCGGCGGATACGCCACCGATCCGGCGTATGCGGACAAGCTGGCGAAGGTCGCGTCGACGATCGCTTCGCAGACGAAGGGGGCGGCGGAATGAGCGGCGGAATGAGCGGCGGAATGAGCGGCGGAATGAGCGGCGGAATGAGCGTCGACATCAACGTCGGGATCGACCTCGCAACGATCGCGCGTCGTTCAGCGCAGCTCGGCGGGCTCCACGAGGCCGGCGTCCAGCACGCGCGCCTGGATCACGCGGCCGCTGGCGTTGTTGCGCACACGGATCAGGCCCTGGCGCGCACCGCTGTCGAGCGCCTCGCCGGCGCCTTCGACGCTGACGCCGCCGCGGCTGGCCTGGATGCGCACGGCGTCGCCGCGCTTGACCACGATCGCCGCGGCCAGCAGCCGCTTCTGCAGCAGTTGGCCGGGACGCAGCGTCGTGCGCGCGGCGAAACCGGGCTCCAGCGTGGACAGCGCGTCGGGCGTCTGGCTGATGTCGCGGCGCTGCAGCTGGAACTGGTCCTCGGTCACCGGCTGGCCGCTGGCCACGCCCTGCGTGACGACCAGCACCTCGGCGCTCAACGTCGCTCGCAGCAGGAAGTCCTGAGGCGGCACGCGAGCGGTGTCGTCGGTGCAGCGGGCCACCAGGCGCAGGCGCATCAGGCTGCGGCTGTCCTGCAGCGCGACGTCCCAGCCGGCCGGGCAGGCCGGACGCGCGCGCGCCGCGGGCTGCGTCAGCTGCACCTCGGGCGAGATCAGGCCGGCCTGCTGCGCCTGGTCGAGCAGCGCGGCGCGGGCGCTGTCCAGCACCTGGGCGTCGAGCAGGGCGGTGGCGTCCTGGGACGCGACCGACGCGGTCCCCGCGGCCATGGCGGCCGACCAGCCGCACAACAGGGACGCCGCTGAGATCGCCACGGCGATCGTCAGCGGACGAAGACCGGCAACGGATACGGAAACGAACGGAAAGAGGGAGTCGCGCATGAGCATCGATTTCAGCAAGGCGGCCGGGGTGCATGACGACGCGCTGCGTCTGCGGGCGGAGCGGACCAAGGTCCTGGCTTCCAACATCGCCAACGTCAGCACGCCGGGGTATCAGGCACGCGACATCGATTTTGCCGCGTCCTTGCGCAGCGCACTCGGATCCGGTGATGGATCGGGCGACGGTTTCAACGGCGAGCTCGCGCTGGACACCGGCGACCAGGACATGAAGTACCGCGTGCCGTACCACCCCGCGCAGGACGGCAACACCGTCGAGCTGGGCGTGGAGCAGGCCGCCTTCGCGCAGAACGCGCTCGATTTCCAGACCAGCCTGAGCTTCGTGAACATGAAGCTCAAGGGCCTGGCCAAGGCCATCAACGGCCAGTGAGCACGACGGGAGCCCTCGCCATGTCCTTCAAGCAGATCAGCCAGATCGCCGGTTCGGCGATGTCCGCGCAGACGGTGCGCCTGAACACCATCGCCAGCAACCTGGCCAACGCGCAGTCGGCCGCCGGCAGCGAGACCGCCACGTACCACGCCCGCAAGCCGGTCTTCGCCGCGCTGGCCGCGCGCGAGGGCCTGGGCGACCAGCAGCTCGCCGGCACGCGGGTGCAGGTGCTGGACGTGGTCGAGAGCCAGGAGCCGCTGCGCAAGGCCTACGAGCCCGAGAACCCGCTGGCCAACGAGAACGGCGAGGTCTTCTACCCCAACGTCAACCCGGTGGCCGAGATGACCGACATGCTGTCCGCCTCGCGCGCCTTCGAGACCAACGTCGAGGTGCTGTCGCGGGTGAAGTCCATGCAGCAGTCGCTGCTGCGGCTGGGCGAGTCCTGATCCGCCCGGTCATCGCCGACGCCATCGCCGACGCCATCGCCGACGCCATCGCCCACGCCTTCGTCGACCTTCAAGGAACCCCGACATGAGCACCCCCGTCAACAACAACTCGAGCAACGGCGCGCCGTCCCCCGACGTCATCGCCGGCAACGGCGACAGCCTGAGCAGCCTGTTCACCACGCTGCTGGTGGCGCAGATCAAGAACCAGGATCCGCTGTCGCCGCAGGACCCGTCGCAGTTCGTCAGCCAGCTCACGCAGCTGAGCCAGGTCGAGTCGATGCAGAAGCTGGCCTCGCAGGGCCAGACCAATGCCAGCATGCTGGCCAGCCTGCAGCTGATGACGCTGGGCGCGCAGGTCGGATCGACGCTGCAGGCCGCCGTGTCGCAGGTGCAGCTGCAGGGCGAGCCGGTCGAGCTGCGCTACACGCTGGACTCGGCCAGCCCGGCCAACACGCTGGTGATCACCGCCGGCGACGGCAAGGAGACCCGCGTCGACCTGGGCTCGCTGGGCAAGGGCGAGCAGGCCTACACGCTGGACCCGGCCAAGCTCGGCCTGGGCGACGGCCAGTACAGCCTGAAGGTCGAGGCCAAGGACAAGCGCGCCGTGACCCTGGAGACCGTCGCGCGCCTGGACGGCGTGCGCCTGTCCGCCGACGGCAGCGTGATGCTGCAGCTCGCCGGCGTCGGCGAGGTGACCAGCCAGGCCATCACCCAGTTCAAGGGCCGCGCCGCGTCCTGACGCGCGCGCCGTCCCCCGAGTTCCCCAGAGTCCTTCCAGTTCCCAGCATCCAACGCCTTCGGAGGCCCCCATGAGTTTCGAAATCGCACGTTCGGGCATCAACGCGGTCAACGCCAGCCTGGAGACCATCAGCAACAACATCGCCAACTCCGGCACCTACGGCTTCAAGTCCAGCCGCACCAACTTCTCGTCGATGTATGCGGACAGCCATCCGACCGGCGTGGAGGTGGGCTCGATCTCGCAGAGCATCCAGAGCGCCGGCGGCCTGTTCAACACCGGCCGCGGCATGGACGCGATGATCCAGGGCCGCGGCTTCTTCGCCGTCAAGGACAGCGACGGCCAGACCGTGTTCACCCGCGTGGGCCTGTTCGACGTCGACAAGGACGGCAACGTCATCGACAGCCTGGGCCGCAAGGCGCAGGGGTATGCCGCGGTGCTGGACGCCAACGGCCGGCCGGTGCCCGGCGCAGGGCTGGGCGCCTTCGGCGACCTGCGCGTCAACGCCGGCACCATCCCGGCCCAGGCCAGCGACGTGCTGACCTACAACGGCAACCTCAGCGCCGACTGGACCGTGCCGGCGCTCGCGCCCTTCGACAAGGACGACTCGCGCAGCTACAACAGCTCGGTGACCTCGGTGGTGTACGACTCGCTGGGCACCAAGCACAGCGTGACGCAGTACTTCGTGAAGACCGGCGTGGGCAGCGTCAACGCCTACTACAGCTTCGACGGCGCGGCTCCGGCCGGTGTCGGCGCGACGATGAACTTCGACGGGCAGGGCCAGCTCACCGCCGTGCCCGCCGTGACGCTGAACGCCGCGCCCGGCAACGGCGCCGCGCCCATCGCCATGCGCTTCGACTACACGAGCACCACGCAGTTCGCCGGTGACACGACCACCCGCACCAACGAGTCCAACGGCTACGCTGCCGGCACGCTGACCGGCACCAGCCTGTCGGAGGACGGCTCGCTGGTCGCCAACTACAGCAACGGCGAGAAGCAGACCGTGGGCACGATCGCGCTGGCGACCTTCGCCAACGAGAACGCGCTCAAGCCCATCAGCGACACCAGCTGGACCTCCACCATCGACAGCGGCGTGGCGCTGTACTCGCGCCCGGGCGCGGGCACCGCGTCCAAGCTCAGCGCCGGCGCGCTGGAGCAGTCCAACGTCGACGTCACCGGCGAGCTCGTCAGCCTGATGAGCGCGCAGCGCAACTACCAGGCCAACACCAAGTTGATCTCGACCGAGAACGACATGATGCAGGCGCTGATGCAGGCGGTGTGACGCCATGGACGCGCTGATCTACACCGTCATGAGCGGCGCCGAGCGCATCCAGCGCGCGCAGGCCGTGCATGCCAACAACCTGGCCAACCTGGAGACGGCGGGCTTCCGTGCCAACCTGGAACAGGCCGGCGCTGCGCAGGTGAAGGGCTACGGCTACGACGCGCGGCACCTCGCGCAGGCGCGCTCGGACGTCATCAGCGCGCGCGCCGGCAGCCAGCGCGACACCGGCCGGGACCTGGACCTGGCGATCGAGGGCGAGGGGCTGTTCGCCGTGGCGCAGGACGGTCCGGCGGGCCGCGAGGCCTACACCCGCGGCGGCAACTTCACCGTCGACGCCGACGGCACGCTGCGCCTGGGCCGCCATGCGGTGCTGGGCGAGGGCGGTCCCATCGTGCTGCCGCCGCACGACAAGCTCGAGGTCCAGCCCGACGGCACGATCTCGGTGCTGGCCAACGGCCAGCCCGAGCTGCAGACGGTGGACCGGCTCAAGCTGGTGAAGCCGCCGTTCTCGCAGCTGACCAAGAACGAGGCCGGGCTGCTGGTGACGCGCGACGGCGCGACGCCGGCGGCCGATCCGGCGGTGCAGGTGGCCAAGGGCAAGCTGGAGGCGAGCAACGTCTCGGCCGTCGAGGAGATGGTCGCCACGATGAACCTGGCCCGCGACTTCGAGCTGCAGATGCGGCTCTACAAGGCCGCCGACGGCATGGCCGACACCGGCAACCGGCTGGTGCGCGAGTGAGGCGCCCCGCGCGCCCGCGACATTCAATTTTCGGAACCTTCGGAAGGAGTCCCTCATGAACCCCGCCATGTGGATCAGCAAGACCGGCGTGCAGGCGCAGGACGCCAAGCTGCAAGCGATCGCCAACAACCTGGCCAACGTCAACACGGTCGGCTTCAAGCGCGACCGGGTGATGTTCGAGGACCTGTTCTACCAGGTCGAGCGCCAGCCCGGCGCGCAGGCCGAGGACGGCAGCGCCGCGCCGACCGGCGTGCAGCTGGGCAACGGCACGCGCATGGTGGGCACGCAGAAGGTCTTCACCAACGGCAGCCTGCAGACCACCGGCCAGAGCATGGACGTGGCCATCGTCGGCAACGGCTTCCTGCAGGTCGAGGGCCCGAACGGCCGTCCGGCCTACACGCGCGCCGGCCAGCTCAACGTCAGCCCGGAAGGCCGGCTGACGACGGCCCAGGGCCAGCGCCTGCAGCCCGAGATCACCATCCCCGCCAACGCCAAGTCGCTGACCATCGGCGAGAACGGCGTGGTGTCGGTCACCGTCGCGGACAACGCGGCGTCGCAGGAGATCGGCCAGCTGCGCCTGACGCAGTTCGTCAACCCGGCCGGCCTGCTGGCGCTGGGCGACAACCTCTACCAGGAGACCGGCGCCAGCGGCGCGCCGACCGAGGGCGTGCCCGGCGAGAACGGCCTGGGCAAGCTCAAGCAGGGCGCGCTGGAGGGCTCGAACGTGCAGGTCGTCGAGGAGATGGTCGACATGATCGCGGCGCAGCGCACCTACGAGATGAACACCAAGGTGCTTTCGGCCGCGGACAACATGCTGCAGGTGCTGGCGCAGGCCGCACGCTGAGGAGCGACCGATGTCCGCTGCGCGCCTGATCCCCGTCCGCCGTCCGCGAGCCGTCGCCAGGACCGTCGTCGCCACGGTCGCCGTCGCCGCGATCGCGGCGGCCCTGACCAGCTGCGCGGTCATCGCGCCGCCCGAGCTGCCCACCGCCGATCCGGGCGGCCTGCCGCTGCCGATCGCCCAGCCGACCCGGCCGTCGGGCGGCGGCGTGTATGCCGGCGGGCGCAGCGCGAGCCTGATCGCCGACACGCGCGCCTTCCGCGCCGGGGATGTGCTCACCATCGTGCTCGAGGAGGCGACGCAGGCCAGCAAGAGCGCCAACACGCAGAGCGGCAAGACCAGCGGCGGCAACTTCGGCCTGGACCTCAACGGCAAGCAGCGCTCGTACGGCATCAACGCCGGGCGCGACTTCAACGGCAGCGGCAGCAGCACGCAGCAGAACACCTTGCAGGGCGCGATCACCGTCGTCGTGCAGGAGGTGACGTCCAACGGCCTGCTGCGGGTGCACGGCGAGAAGAGCCTGACGCTCAACCAGGGCGAGGAGCTGATGCGCGTGGCCGGGTATGTGCGACCGGCCGACGTCGACAGCGAGAACCGTGTGTCCTCGCAGCGCGTGGCCAATGCCCGCATCGCCTACAGCGGCCGCGGCCAGCTGGCCGACGCCAACACCCCGGGCTGGTTCACGCGCTGGTTCAACAGTCCCTGGAATCCGATCTGAGGTCCTCATGAAGAAACTCCTGATCGTCTTGGCGCTGGGCATCGCCGCCTCGTCGTCGTTCGCGGCGCAGTCGCTGCGCCAGCTCGTCGACATCGAGGGCGTGCGCGAGAACCAGCTGCTGGGCTACGGCCTGGTCGTCGGCCTGAACGGCAGCGGCGACAGCACGCAGGTGAAGTTCGCCGGCCAGTCGGTGGCCAACCTGCTGAAGCAGTTCGGCGTGAAGCTGCCCGAGAAGACCGAAGCCAAGTCCCGCAACGCCGCCGCGGTGATGGTGAGCGCGAGTTTCCCGGCCGGGTACCGCCGCGGCCAGGCGATCGACATCACGGTGTCTTCGCTGGGGGATGCGAAGAGCCTGCGCGGCGGCACGCTGCTGTTGACCGAGCTGCACGCGGCGGACGGCGAGGTCTATGCGCTGGCGCAGGGCAACCTGGTCGTGACCGGGCTGAATGCGCAAGGGCAGAGCGGCTCCAGCGTGACGGTGAACACGCCGACGACCGGTCGCGTGCCCAACGGCGCGTCGATCGAGCGCGAGATCCCGACCGACTTCGATTCCCGGCCGGATGTGGTGCTGAACCTCAAGCGGCCGGGGTTCCAGACGGCGACGCAGATCGTCGACGCGTTGAACCAGCGCTTCGGCGCCGGCTCGGCGGCCACGCGCGACGGGTCCAGCGTGTCGGTGCGCGCGCCGACGGATCCGACGCAGCGCGTGGCCTTCGTGGCGCAGTTGCAGGGGCTGGCCATCGAGGCGGCGCCGGCGCTGCCGCGGGTGATCTTCAACTCCCGCACCGGCACCGTGGTCATCGCCGACGGCGTCAAGGTGCGGCCGGCGGCGGTGTCGCACGGCTCGCTCAAGGTGGTGATCAGCGAGACCCCGCAGGTCAGCCAGCCCAACGCGTTCAGCCAGGGCCGGACCCAGACCGTGCCGCAGTCGCAGCTGCGCGTGGACCAGGGCGACGGGCGCATGTTCCGCTGGCCGGCGGGCACCTCGCTGCAGGCCATCGTCGACATGGTCAACAGCATCGGCGCCAATCCGGACGACCTGATGGCCATCCTCCAGGCGCTGGACCAGGCCGGCGCGATCGAAGGCGAGCTGCAGGTCATCTGACTTCGTGAGGCCTCTGGCCCTCACCCCCACCCTCTCCCGCAAGCGGGAGAGGGAGCAAGAGGAGTCAGCGCTGCGGGGGGAACCGGTCGGACCCCCTCTCCCGCAAGCGGGAGAGGGAGCAAGAGGAGTCAGCGCTGCGGGGGAACCGGTCGGACCCCCTCTCCCGCAAGCGGGAGAGGGAGCAAGAGGAGTCAGCGCCGCGGGGGGAACCGGTCGGACTCCCTCTCCCGCAAGCGGGAGAGGGAGCAAGAGGAGTCAGCGCTGCGGGGGGAAACGGTCGGACTCCCTCTCCCGCTTGCGGGAGAGGGCAGGGGTGAGGGCCAGCGGCGTTGGAAGTCCAAAGGCCCGAAGCGACAAAAAAGACTCGAAAGGAAGCTGGAAGTGATCGACCTTCAGAAGACGCCGGCAGCGCTCAGCGCAGGCGACGACATTGCCGACGCCGCTCCGGCGCCTGCCGTCGATGCCCGCACGCAAGCCAAGGCCACCGACGCCGCCGTCAAGTTCGAGGCCTTCTTCATCAAGCAGATGATCAGCCAGATGCGTGCCGGCACGCGCGCGCTGGCCGACGAGGACGGCGCCGAGAACAAGCGCGCCAACCAGGACATGCTGGACCTGGCCGACGGCCTGGTCGCGGACGCGCTGGCCCAGCAGCGCGCCTTCGGCATCGCCGACCTGATGCTGCGCCAGGTCCTGCCGGCGGCGGGCTTAAGTTCCCCGGCCGCCGCGTCGCCTTCCGAAGACATGACCGCCGTCAACTCTTCGCCAACCTCATGAGCATCCTCCTCAACGGCCTCACCGGGGCGCAGGCCGCCCAGGCCGCGCTGGGCGCCACCAGCCAGAACGTCGCCAACGCGATGACGCCGGGCTTCACCCGCACCGGCGTGCTGCTGGGGTCGATGCAGACGCCGCAGGGCGGCGCCGGCGTGCAGGTGTCCAAGCTGCTGCGCTTCGCCGACAGCTTCAAGAACGTGCAGCTGTGGCAGGCCACCAGCCAGCTCGGCCAGTACAGCGCCGGCCAGTCCTACCTGACCCAGCTCGAGCAGGTCATGTCCGACGACACGGCCAACATCAACAACGGCATCGACCAGTTCTTCGCCGCGCTCAACGCCGCCAGCGTGCAGCCGGAATCGGGCCCGCTGCGCGAGGCCGTGCTGACCGCCGCCGACGGCCTGGTCAAGCGCTTCGACAGCCTGCAGCAGCTCTTCACCAACCAGCAGACCGCCATCTCCACCCAGCGCGACGGCGTGGTCAACCAGATCAACGCGCTGACCCAGGACATCGCGCTGCTGAACAAGCAGATCGCCGCGGGCCGGGCCACCGGCATGAACGACGCGGGCCTGCAGGACGCGCGCGACGAGAAGATCAAGGCGCTGTCCTCGCTGGCCAGCCTGCAGGTGGTGGACACGCCCGACGGCGCCAAGAGCGTCTCGCTCAAGGGCGGCCAGCCGCTGGTCGTCGGCGCGGACGCGGCGACGCTCTCCACCGCCGGCCCGGGCGTGCTGAACCTGAAGTTCGCCAACACCACCTTCACCATCACCGACATCGGCCAGGGCGGCCAGCTCGGCGGCCTGGCCGACCTGCAGAAGCAGGTGCTCGGCCCGATGCGCACGACGATCTCCGAGCTCGCGCTGGGCATCGGCAATGCCTTCAACGCGCAGCTGGCGCTGGGCTTCGCGCCGCCCGCGGGCACGCCCGGCGCGCCGCTGTTCGACACCAGCGGCGGCACGCTCAAGATGACCGGCATCACCGCCTCGCAGCTGGCCTTCTCCAGCAGCCCCACCGTCAGCGGCGACAGCGGCAACCTGACCGCGCTGATCGCGCTGAAGAACCGGCCGATGACGATCACCACCTTCGACTCGGCCGGCAACGCCGCCGGTTCCACCCAGATCATCACCGGCGACGTGTTCACCCAGCTGGTGGGCAAGCTGGGCGTGGCGAGCTCGCTGAACCAGGCCTCGCAGAAGACCGCGACCACGGTGCGCGACCAGTCCGAGGAGGACTGGAAGTCCAGCGCCGGCGTCAACACCGACGAGGAAGCCATCAACCTGATGCAGTACCAGCAGATGTACCAGGCCAACATGAAGGTCGTGGCCGTCGCGAACCAGCTGTTCGACAGCACGCTGCAGATGCTGGGCTGAGGCGCGGGCGCCTCAGCCGTCCGCCGCCGTCCGCCGCCTTCCGCCGACTACCGCCGACTACCGCCTCGCCGACTTCCAGAGAACCGCCATGCGCATCGCCAGCAACCAGTACCACACGACGATGAACAGCGCGCTGCAGGCCGCCAACGAGGGCCTGACGCATGTCATGCAGCAGATGGCCTCGGGGCAGCGCGTGCTCAAGCCGTCCGACGACAGCATCGCCGCGCTGCGCCTGGCGCGGCTGTCGCGCGAGGAGGCCGCGCTGGGCCAGTACCGCGACAACATCGGCGCGCTGCAGAGCCGGCTCAAGACCAGCGAGGTCACGCTGGACAGCATCCGCGAGGACCTGCAGGCCACGCGCGACCTGCTGGTCTGGGCGGCCGACGCGGGCAACACCGGCGACGACCTGAACGCGATGTCGGGCTCGATGAAGACGCTGCACGACAGCCTGCTCTTCCTGGCCAACAGCAAGAACGCGGAAGGGCGCTACCTGTTCTCCGGCACCGCCAGCGACCAGCCGACGGTGGACGCGGGCTACAACTTCCTGGGCAATTCGCAGACGCAGGACGTGGCGGTGGGCGACAACCTGTCGGTGGGCGGCAACGTGTCGCTCGAGGGCATGGGCGCCTTCCTGCGCCAGCTCAACGCGCTGCAGGGTCAGCTCGCGACGCCGGGCGTGACCGCCGAGGGCGTGCATGCCGACGTGACCGCGATGATCGATGCGCTCGACCTGACGCTGGGCGATGTGGCCGGCAAGATCGGCCAGCTCGGCGGACGGCAGAACATCCTGTCGACGATGGACACCAACCATGCCTCGGTCAGCCTGGCCAACCAGCAGAGCGCGATCGACCTGGGCCAGATCGACTACGGCGAGGCCGCCACGCGGCTGAACAGCTACGCGCTGGCGCTGCAGGCGACGCAGAAGGCCTATGCGAAGGTCAGCCAGCTGAGCCTGTTCGATGCGATCTGACCCGATCGGCGCGGGCGCCACCGCGACGCTGCCAGGATCGTCGCCGCTGGGCGCGAGGGCCGCGCAGCAGGCGTTGGGCGCGCCCGGCGCGCCGGGCGCGCTGGCGGGCGCCGCCGTCGGGACGGGACAGGCGGGCTCGCCTGCCGCCGTCGTGGACGCCGGAGCCGCGCCGTTGCGCGTGGGGGAAGACCTGTCCCCGGCGCGGGAGCCGGGCGCCCAGTTGCAGCTCGGCAGGCTCCAGCAGGGACTGGACTACCTGGACCGCCTCGCCGCCGCGATGCAGCAGCTCAAGGGCGGCCTCAGCGACACGCTGGCGCGGCAGGCCGGTCCGTCCGCGACACTGAACGGCCAGCTCGACCAATTGCGCCAGCTGTGGTCACAGCGAAGCCGCGACGCCGGCGGGCGTGTCGACGCGGAACTCCAGGCCGCTCCGGAAGACGGCGCGGCGCGCCAGCGCTTCAAGCTGCGCGGCCTGGACCTGGCCGTGCTGCAGCAGGGCGGCAAGGAAACACTGCGCTTGCAGCTGCCCGGCCAGCCACAGGATGGCGGCGCGGCGGGCAAGCCGACCTTGATCGCGGTCACGCTGGACGGCGAGGGGACGCAAGGTCAGTTGCAGGCGCTCACGAAGGCCTTGTCGCCGGCGGGCCTGTCGGTGCAGGCGCAGGGGACGGAGATCGTGTTCAGCGTCGCCGAGTCGCAGTGGCCCGCCCTGCGCGACGGGCTGACGCTGCGCGGCGAGGGCCGACGCTTCCCGAGCGGCCAGCCGGTGCGGGCGCTGCTGGAGCCGGCGCCCGACGCGCTGCAGCCGCAGCGCTGGGACGTCAAGGAGGCCGGCGGTCAGCGCCAGGCCCTGGGGGAGTTGCTGCAGGCGCAGCCCAAGGTCGCGCAGGCGCGGGCGCGCCTGCATGAGCAGCTCGACGCCGCCGCGCGTCCGGCGCCCGCGATGGCGCCGGAGCGGGCGCAAGCCCTCGCCGGTTCGCTCGCGGGTGCGCTGTCCGGCGCGGAGTACAGCGACGTCGGTGCCTTGCTGCCCGCGCTGCGGGGCCTGCACCGGCAGCGCGTGCGGCAACTGCTGTCGACCTGAGCCGGCGGGGCGCGGGCGGCCCAGCGGTCCCCGCGCCCGTCGGTCGATCCGAGGCTGCTCAGGGCAGGCGGCCGACGAAGTCGTCGATCTGGAAAGGCAGGCAGATCGTGTGCGGGAGCGACTTGCTCCGGCTGAATCCCAGCAGCGCCTTCACCAGCTGCGAGTTCTCGCGGCAGTCGCCGCGTTCGGCGCTGGCGACGCGCTGGCCGTCCGCCTTGAGCCGCGCCAGCATGTCCACCGTGTTGCGCTCGCCGATCAGCGTGTCGCCGCTGAAGTGGAACATCCGGAACTCGGTCAGTGGCAGGTCGTAGCGCTGGGAGCCGGAGGCGGGGCTGTTCAGCAGCAGATGCGGCGTCATCGCCGCCAGCTTGCCGCTGCTGTAGTCGGCCAGGAACGAGGGCAGGACCTGGCCATCCTCGCCGAACACCGTCTTCGGGTCATAGGGCAGATGCTGGTAGGCCTTCAGCGCCGCGAGCGTGCGTCCCAGGTAGTCGGGAATGCGGCGCAGGTCCGCCTTGTCGGAGTACTCGTCGCGCGGCTGGCCGGCGGCGGCGCGCAGCGCGGCGTCGGCGGTCCGCTGGATGTTGAAGGGCCCGTCGCCGGTCGACACCAGCCGCAGCGTGGCCTCGCGCGCCAGGAACGGCACCGCGGCCATCGCCGAGAAACCGCCCTGCGACGGCCCCATCATGCGCAGGTCCTTGCCGAGCTGCGCCCGGTGGACCTGCATGAAGTACGTGTTGACCGCGGTGAGCATGTCGACGGTCTGCGCGCCGGTGTCCGCGGCGATCAGGAAGGCCTGCGGCGACTTCTCGGTGTCGCCCTTGCCGATGAGGTCGGGCGTGAAGTAGACGTGGCCCTTGCCGGCCGCGCCCAGGCCGACCAGCAGCATCGCGTTGCTGCCGGAGGACGGGGCGGCGGACTCGTTGGACTCGGCGCCGCGCTGGCCGATCACCACGGGACGGCCGTTGTAGTCGACGGGCGGTCCACCCGGCGACTGCACCGGATAGACCAGCAGGCCGCTGAGCGTGACCGGGGCGCCGGAGGCGTCGGCGGCGCGATAGCGCACTCGCGCGACCTGGGCGTCGAACTGCGCGTTCGGGGCGGCCAGGTGCGGCAGCTCATGGTTCAGCAGGAACTTCAGCACGCCCGCGGCGATCGGGTTGTCCTTGGCGTAGTCCTCGGACAGCACGTCGACGAGCCTGTTGATCTGCCCGCGATCGATACGCGACGCGTTCGGCAGTCCGGCGAACTGCACCGGCAGGTCGGCCACCTCGCCGTCCAGGTCGCCGCGCCGCTGATGGCCGGTGCTGAAGGTCGACACGGTCCTGCCGTTGAGCTGCAGCGTGTAGGCGGATACCGGCTGCAACGCCTGGCTCGGTTCGATCGTGACGGTGCCGGTGACGCCGCCCAGCGGCAACGCCCACTCGCTGGCCGTGACGACGGTGGTGGGCACCGTCGCGCCGGCCTTGTCGACCAGCTTGAAGTCGCCGCAGCCGCCCGCGGCGCCCGCGGTGTACCCGACCGTCATCAGCGGGTCGATGAAACCCGCGGTGACGGAGGACTCGGGCGTGACGCGCAGGACGGCGCAGACGGGAGCGACGACATCCGGCTGCTTGTCGCTCTTGCTACAGGCGGGCAGCAACGCGGACAGGACCAGCAAGGGGAGGGCCAGGCGGGCGAGGGACGGGCGGATGGAGGAAGGGTCGGGGAGGGAGCGAGACGGACGCATGACGGTTGGGTGAGGGGGAACAGCGCCCTAGTGCGGTGAGACAGGTGAAAGCGTTCGCTACTCATCCGTCGCGCGTCATCGAGGGGCCGCCGGCGTTCGGTAGACTGTGCCTCCGATGAATTCGCCGGCCCGACTCTCGAACGCAAGGTCTGACCCCCGCTTCGGCGGGGACACCGAGGCCCACCTCCCGCCGCTTGCGCCGGAGGCGGCGACGCCGCGCTTCGACCGGCTCGACGCGTTGCGCGGGCTGGCGATGGTGTGGATGACGGCGTTCCACTTCTGCTTCGACCTGAGCTTCTTCAAGGTCGTGGTGCAGGACTTCTACCGGGATCCGTTCTGGACCTGGCAGCGCAGCGCCATCGTCAGCCTGTTCCTGCTGTGCGCCGGCATGGGCCAGTCGGTGGCGCTGGCGCAGGGACAGAGCGCGCCGCGTTTCTGGCGCCGCTGGGGCCAGATCATGGGCTGCGCACTGCTGGTGTCGCTGGGCTCGTGGTGGATGTTCCCACGCTCGTACATCAGCTTCGGCGTGCTGCACGGCATGGCGCTGATGCTGATCCTGGTGCGCTTCGGTTTCGCGAGATTGCCGACGATCGCGCTGTGGGGCCTGGGCGCGCTCGCGATCGCCCTGCCGTTCCTGGTCGCCGATCCGTTCTTCGATACGCGCACGACCAACTGGGTCGGACTCGTCACCCGCAAGCCGCTGACCGAGGACTACGTGCCGCTGCTGCCCTGGCTGGGCCCGATGCTGTTCGGCTGCGCGCTGCTGCGCCTGCAGGCGGTGCGCGCCTGGCTGCAGCGCCCGCTGCTGCCGGCGCTGCGGCCGCTGTCGGTGATGGGGCGGTGGTCGCTGTCGTATTACATGGTCCACCAGCCGGTGCTGATCGGCGCGCTGATGGGGGCGCGGCAGCTGGGGTGGGTGTGAAGGGTGGCGCGCTGTCCTGGCTTCAGGGCAACTGACCGACGAAGTCGTCCATCTGGAAAGCCACGCACAGCGTGTGCTTCAGGAGGCCGCGCTTGCTGAGCTTCAGGAGCAGCCTGACCAGCTCCGAACGCTCATGGCAGTTCCCTCGCTGCACCCCCGCGAAGCGATGTCGCGGTTGCTGCAGGGCGGCCAGCAGATCCACGGTGTTCTGCGCGGGCACCAGCGGGTCCTGGCTGAAGTGGTAGAGCTGCAGCTGCGCCAGTGGCAGGTCGAGGACCTGGGTTCCGGTGACCAGGCTGTTGGCCGCCAGGTGCCGGTCGAGATCGTGCTCCTGGCCGGCGCGATAGGCCTGGAGGAAGCTGGGGAGGATCTGGCCGTTGGCGTCGAACACGCGGGCCGGGTCGAAGGCGTAGTTGCCGTAGGCCCGATGACTGAGCATCACGTCGCGCAGATGGCTGGGCAGGAAGGCCAGCTCCTCGCGTTCGGCATAGGCGTCGCGCGGCGCGCCGGCCGCGGCCAGCAATGAACCCTGGAAGGTGCGCTGCACGTCGTACGGGCCCTGGCCGGCGGAGACCAGCCGCACGGTGCCCTCGCGGGCCAGCAGCGGCAGCGAGGCGATCGTCGAATGCGCGCCTTGGGAGCCGCCGAACAGACGCAGGTCCGGACCGATCGTGGCCTGATGCGATTGCGCCACGAAGGCGCGCGCCGCGCGCAACAGGTCGGCGGTCTGCGCGGCCGTGTCCGCGGCCACCAGGTAGGCCTGCGGCTGGTCGGCGGAGTCACCGACGCCGATCAGGTCCGGCGCGAGGAACAGGTGGCCGCGACCCGCGGCGACCAGGGCGGGAACCACCATCGAGGTGGCCGCGGAGGAGGGGGCGCCGCCATCGTTGTCGGTGCTGCCGCGCTGGCCGATCACGACGGGCATGGCCCGGAAGTCCACCGGCGGACCGCCGAAGGCCGGCTCGGGGGTGACCATCAGCGCGCTCAGCGTGAGCGGATTGCCGTTGGCGTCGGCGCTGCGGTAGGTGAGCTTGCGCACGTGGGCGCCGAACCGCGCATGGGGTTTCGCGAGCTGGGGCAGCTCGAAACGGAGGACCCGCTCGAAGAGCCACTGCTTCACGCCGCTGCCTTTCGCGATCGATTCGGCGAAGGCCTCCAGGACGTCGTCGACGTCGCCCTTGCCGGGATGGGCGTTCCCTGGCAGGCCGGGGAGCTGCAGGGGGGCGTCGACCACACCGACGACCGCGCCACGACGCTCGGTGCCGACCGTGAAGGTCGCGACGTCCTGCTGGTTCCAGTGGATGCGATAGGTCGACCCCTGGCGAAGGGGTGCCGACGGTTCGATCGTGCGCCGGCCGACGACGCCGCCCCTTGGATCGGGCCAGTCGGTGTCGGCGACGGTCGTCGTGGCGACGACAGCGCCGTCCGCGTCGCGCAGCGTGATCGGTCCGCAGGCGCCGCTGCTGGGCCCGGTATGGGTCAGCGTGATCAAGGGATCGAGGAAGGCTTGCCGGGCGGCGTCGTTCGGCGTGACGCGCATCAAGGTGCAGGCCGCCTGAGGGGTGGGGCGGGGGATCGCCGCGTCGGCAGGGTCGGTGGCGGCCTGGGCATCGACGCCGAGGACGGCGAGCAGGACCAGGGCGGGCAGGATCGGGGCGGACAGGGGCGGGAACGAGAGTCGCATGAGGCGGGGCGCGGGCTGTGGACGGACTGACGATCGTGGGGTCACCCCGTGCCTGGGGCCAATGCCTCATGGAGGTCAGGCGGAGGTGTTCGGCTGACAACTCCGGGCGGGGCTATGCATGAGCGCAGGGGCAGGGGGAAGGGCTGCGACAATCGCGCTCCATGAGCTCCTCTCCCTCCAAGACCCAGATCCTGTTCGGCTTCCATGCCGTCACCGTGCGCCTGAAGACGGCGCCTGCCTCGGTGCAGGAGATCCTGTTCGACGCCACCCGCAAGGACCAGCGCATGCGCGGTTTCCTCGAGAAGGCCGAGGCGGCCGGCGCGCGGCTGGTCGAGAGCGACGACGACCGCCTGAAGGCGCTGTGCGGCACGCACCGGCACCAGGGGGTCGTGGCGCGGGTGAAGGCGGTGGCGCAATCGCATTCGCTGGACGAGGTGCTGGAGCAGGTGGAAGGTCCGCCGCTGGTGCTGGTGCTGGACGGGGTGACCGATCCGCACAACCTGGGCGCCTGCCTGCGGGTGGCGGACGGGGCGGGCGCGCATGCGGTGGTCGCGCCCAAGGACCATGCGGTGGGCTTGAACGCGACGGTGGCCAAGGTCGCCAGCGGCGCTGCCGAGACCGTGCCCTACCTGATGGTGACCAACCTGGCGCGCACGCTGAACGAGCTCAAGGAGCGCGACATCTGGGTGATCGGCACTTCGGACCAGGCGGAGAAGACGCTGTACGACCTGGACCTGACGGGGCCGGTGGCGCTGGTGCTGGGCGCCGAGGGTGCGGGCATGCGCCAGCTCACGGGCAAGACCTGCGACGAGCTGGTGAGCATCCCGATGCAGGGCGCGGTGGAGAGCCTGAACGTCTCGGTCGCGGCCGGCGTGTGCCTGTACGAGGCGCTGCGGCAGCGGCAGAAGAAGGCCTGAGCCGGCGCGAGATAATCGCCACCATTCCGGCGCTCACGAGGCGCTGTCCCAACACCCGCATCCGGTAGCGCCATGCCAGTCATCGAAGTCAAGCATCCCCTCGTCAAGCACAAGATCGGCCTGATGCGGGAGGGCGACATGTCCACCAAGAAGTTCCGCGAGCTGACCGGCGAGGTCGCGCGGCTGCTGGCCTACGAGGCGACGGCGGATTTCCCGCTGGAGAAGACGACCATCGAGGGCTGGTGCGGCCAGGTCGAGGTCGACCAGATCGCGGGCCGCAAGGTCACGGTGGTGCCGATCCTGCGCGCGGGGCTGGGCATGCTGGACGGCGTGCTGGACATGATGCCCAACGCGAAGGTGAGCGTGGTCGGGCTGGCGCGCGATCACGAGACGCTGCAGCCGGTGAACTACTTCGAGAAGTTCGTCGGCAAGCTGGACGAGCGCACCGCGCTGATCGTCGATCCGATGCTGGCGACGGCGGGGTCGATGATCGCGACGGTGGACCTGCTCAAGCAGCGGGGCTGCAAGGACATCCGCGCGCTGGTGCTGGTGGCGGCGCCGGAAGGCGTGGCGGCGCTGGACAAGGCGCATCCGGACATCCGTTGCTGGACCGCGGCGATCGACTCGCACCTCAACGAGAACGGCTACATCATCCCGGGCCTGGGCGACGCCGGGGACAAGATCTTCGGGACGAAGGATCTCTGAGCCTGCGGCTCGCCGGATGAACGGCGGGATGTCCCGCCGCGATCATGTCGCGATCCCTCGAAGTCACCGATACCACTGTCGTCATCCGGCCCGCGCCGTCGACGATGTGGCTCTGGCTGCTCGTCTTCGTGACGGACTTCAGCTGGATGTTCCGGAAGTTCACCTTCTACGACACCAGTCCCCGGGCGCTCTGGTTCCTGTTGTTTCCGTCATTGGCGCTGATGGGGGCTGTCCTCGATGTCGCTCATTCGCGCGTGAGTGTCACGACCATCGATCGGGCCCGCGATCTGGTGATGGTCGAGCGCCTGCCCTTGCTTGGACTGTTCGCGAAGCAACGGCGATATGCGCTGTCCGACTTTGCCGCCGTCGAGTCGCATTCGGCCGCTGTCGGCCGCTCGCTGGTGTGTCGGGTGTCCCTGGTCACGACGGGTTTGCGATCGCTGGTGTTGCTTGTCGGCAGCGGCGGCTTCGTCGCCAAGTCGTTCTGGCATGCGCCTGTGCCCGCTGAAACGGAGGAGGTCGCTTCCGTGCGAGCTGCCGTGGCGAAGGTCACCGGACTCAAGGATTCGTCGGGGCGGCTGGCAACGCGCTTTCGCTGCTGAGCCGCCTTCAGGTCAGGACCAGCAAGGCGGTTAGGGCCGACGAGCGTGCCGGTGAATCGTGACCAGCGCCCGCAGTCTCAGCGCTGGCGCCTCCAGGGACTATGAGAACGAAGCTGTGAAGAAGGAGCGCCACGTCAACTTCGACAGTTCCGGGCAACAGATCGGGTCATGAAGAGCGAGCTGCGCAGCAATAGCGACTTGGTGTGATCTGGTCAGGGAAGGTCGGAACGACCGGTCACGGAGACCGGAATGCGCAGCTCAGCGCGCGGCGGCACCTGGTGCGAGACGAAAGGCGGCGAGGTCCCGTTGGCCGTCGGGGGAGAGGAAGCGCCAGACCTGCTCCAAGGGCAAAAAGTACTCGCCGTTGCACATGCGCATCCCGTAGCTGCTGGCCTCCGCGCGGAAAGCGACTTCTCCGGGCCGGGCGAACAAGACACTCCAGCGGATCGAGTCCTTACAGTCGGGATTCCCGTTGTCCGGCTCGTATGCCTGATCCAGCAACTGACGCAAGCCGGGCCCCTGATCCGTATCCTCCGCCTGGTCGGCAAGCGGTCGGTCCATCGAGTCGGCGATCCATGCCCCGGCTTCCACTGGCTCCCCAGTCGTCGGTCGGTAGATCAGGACCTCTTGCCAAGTCATGGGATGGTTGCCGCCGCAATACGCGTCCGTCGCCACGCTGATGACGACCTGATCGGATGTCCAGACCAGTACGGACTGTGAGCCGGAGGTGTGGAAAGCCGCATCTGGTGAGCGCTCGATGCGCCCATACGCGACGCAGTCTAGGTGCTCGCGCAGCCAGCCCAGCCATTGTGTTCGCAGTGTCTCGTTGATCTTCCTCAGGCCAGGGGCCGTGCCCAGCAGGCGTATGCCTCTGATGTGTTGCCCGTACTCCTTGAACACCTCGCCATCGGCATCCGGCACCGGCAGTGCAAGGGTCTCGTATTGGCCTACCCCTTCCTGGTACAAAGCAGCGATTGGGCGCAGTCCGGCCTCTCGGGCCGCGTGGTACTGGTCGTCGGCGATGCGCCTGGCCCTGATGCGAAGTGGGCGGCCGCCGTTGACAGGCGTCCACCGACCTTCAAGGGTCCGATCGTCGCAAGTCAGATGCAGGCGGCCGGTGATTTGGCCTTTCGCGGCGATCTCGCGCCAGTACCCGAGCTGCTTCTCTGGAAGCAACACTAGGTCCGATAGAGCGGCGCGGTAGTAGTAGGTGCCACTGGCCGGGCCGCCGGCGACGCCGGGCGTGAGGCTCATTGTGATGGGCGTGGCGCCGACGCTTCCGGACCAGACACCGGCCAGGCAGACCGTTGGTGCGGAAGGTGCCGCTGCTGCGGCCATGGCGACCGTGGACGCCAAGAGTGCGAGCCCATGGGCCGCGATGCGGGCGAGGCTTATTCGCGCAGCGCTCAGAAGCGTGCGGCGCAGTGGCTCGCATGCGACAAGGCTCATCCATCTCCCGATCAACATGTTCAAGTCTTCCTCGGTGGCGACGCGGTCGACCTGATCATCGCTTAACTCGGGCTGCGCATTGATGTCTTCGCCCGCCATCTGACGGACCATGCTAAGCGCGCTGCATGCTGTTGCCAGAGGCATCGCATCATGCCCGCGCCGCAAGAGATTCCATGTCGGCTCCAGGCTGGTTGCGGATGTTCACCAGTGACTGCTTGCTGGCATGTCATCACTGGACAACTGAGCTCCGACGGGCGCGAGCAAGGACTGCAGCTTTTTATCGCCTCCGCCCTCGCGCACGCAGCTCGGCGGTGACGGCAATCTACATCCTTGGCGCGTAGCCCCGGCACCTCAGATGGCACCGCCCATAGGCGTCAGGTCCGCCGCGAGCGCGTCGAGCAACGCGCCCACATAAGGCGTCAGCCTGCCGCGCCCGCCTCCTCAACCTGCGGGCTGCGCACCAGATGGATGGTCTTAAACGACTCGCCCAGGAAGCTGAACTTCTTCGAGAATAGAGATGCCACTCGCGTGTCTGCGGTGGCAAAGAATATTTGCCGACCCGAGTTCACAGCCAGGTCGCGCAGGTAGTCAAGGAACGACAGCGCGTTGAGGTCGTCGACGTGCGCGATAGGGTCGTCGATGAGAAGGACCGGAGGCGCCGACGTAGCCGTGCGATTTCTGGCAAGGAAGATAGACAAGGCAAACGCGGCGCGCTGCCCCGTGCTGACCTGGTCAAGCGTGCGAGGGTCATGACCATCCGCGGTCCGCAGAAGAACACTCGGACTGCCGACGTACTCGTACTCTCGCGGCGAGTGGATGCGTGAGAACACTTCATTTATTTGGTCGCCGATGGCATCGAGCGCCTCCCGCGTGGCGTTCTCCAGGGAAGCGTTCTCAATGAGGTCGTCCAAGACCTTGCCAGCTTCCAGGAGCGCCTTCTCTTCGCTGCGATGCTTCCCAAGGCTGAGCGTCCAGTCCTGAATCTTCATCGGCAAGTCTCGCTGCTCGGCTGAGCTCTCCGATTCGCTGCGCGACGCTTCGTCAGCTTGTTTGAACGCTGAGGTCACGGCAGCGATGCGCGCCTGAACCTCGACGAGAGGAACATCGTCTTCGACAGAAAGGTAGGAGCGAAGCCCTGCAGCATTGCTGGTGGCGGCAAGGAACTCGTCTTGCAACGCGACAAGCGATGCGAAGGTGCCACTTGGCTCGACACGCGTGACCCAGCCGTCAACGAAGACAGACCGAGCGAAGCCCCGGATAGCCTCAACAAAGCCGCCCATATTGCTGCGGCACTCACCCAAAACTTTTCGCGTCTCTTCCACTGCGTCCGACTGACGCCGCCGTTCGGCCGACACAATGTCGGCGGTGAGATTGCTTGGCTCGGGCTTGAAGAGCCCAGCGATTTGGCCCAACACCAAATCGGCTTCGTTGCTGGAAAAGCCCGCGCTGCCCAGATCCTTCCCTTCCTTAGTGACGCGCTGGAGTTCTAGCTGCGCTTGGCTCGCCCGCTCACGGAGTGCCACCAGTTCTTCGACGACTTCTTTGGGCGTGGTCGCCTTCAGCTGCAACTGCGCCGCAAACTTTTGGCAGAGCTCTACGGCGTTCGCCCACCGCTGCGCTTCGCTAGCCTCGTCCCCCGCCAAGCGCAACGCCTCCGCAAGAGCTATGACCTCCTGTGTCGTCTCCGGCCCTGATGTGAGTTCCTCGATGAGATGCACCAAAGCGCCGCTGGGATGCGCAGTGCGGCAGACGGGGCACATGTCGGGGTTCTCCGACGACTTGAGCGCTTCCTTTGCTGCGTCCTTTAACTTCGCGGCCGTAGCAGCGCGGGCCGACGCGGCTCGGCCGTGAAGGTCCAGGGCTTGCTGAGCGCGGGAGAGCCTCGCTTGGGCGGCGGTGGCCGCATCGCCCGCAGCCTGCACGGCATCTTGCAGTTGGAGAGAGGCGTACTGCTGCGGCGCCTGCGGCAGGTCGCCGGCGACCAGGCCGCCGAGGCGTGTGGCCAACAGCTCCGAGACTTCGCGCGCCGACTTGTATCGACGGCGCACGTCATGAAAACCCGCGGACTCATACGCAATCCATCGGTCCAGATTCTTGACGTTGGCCTCAAGGACCTCCATCTTCGAGACGAGTTGCTTCTCCTGCTCAAGGGTCCCGACAAGTTGCGTATTCACGGGCCTTGAATTGCCGACCGCGGCTTCCAGTTGAGTCGCGCGATGCTCGACATCCTTGATGGTTCGCGCCGCACCTCCAAGGGAGACCAGCGCTTGCGCATGCGTCAACGCGGCGAGAAGCTCCGGGCCTTCCTTCGGCGTGGGCACGCCGGCTTCGGTAGGCCGCTTCCAACCGAGGCCTGCAAGCGCGGCACGATATGCGTCTGTCAGCGTCTTGGCCATGGACGGCTTGCCTTGAAGCTCCTTCAGCCGCCGCTCGAAAACAGTCAGCTCCGCCTGCAGCCCTTCAGCCCGACGCTGTGCCTTATCCCAAGCCTTGTCCACGTCGGAGCGAATCTTCTGCAGGTAGTCAAACGTCGTGGCGGCTGAAGAGCCCACAAGCAACCGGCTCAACTCGGCCGTGATGTCATCCGGCTTCAGATTGCCGGACAGGCGATACGCGGCGTCGGTGTCGAGGAAGTTGTAGAGCGAGAAGCTGTCGGCAATCGCGTCGACGCTGTGCTCCCTGCGGTTGTACCAAGCGAGATTTCGAGCCTTGATGCGCGGACCATCTGCTGTGGACGACAGTTCGACGGTGCTACCGCCAGCACTTGGCAGCAGCCTTCCTTTGAGACGAACCGACCCGACGGCTGCGCTTCTGCGGTTGTTTCCGCAGTAGAAGTACTCGATAGCCTCGAGCAGAGATGTTTTTCCGCTCCCGTTCGCGCCCACGAGCAGCGTGACGTCGCCGAACTCATAGCGCTTGCCGTTGTGTATAGGGCGGAACGAAGCGATGTTCAGGCTGAGCAGCTTCGCCGTCGCCAGCGGCGCGTCGGCGGCGCTCAGTTCCTTCACCTGTTGCTTCCCGCTCGAAGTCGCCCCTGCCTGGCGCTGGGCAACTTTCTCTACCACAGCGGTGCGAGGGGTAGGAGCGTCGAGCAACAGTTCAAGCCCAGCCGCAGACAGGCGGTGCCGCCAGTCCGTTAGCACGTCGTACGCGCTTCCGTGTTCCGCTGCCTCAAACAGCTTCGGCCCTCCCAGCAAGGATTCGAGGTCATCCTGCGAGATGACACGCTTGCGCGCGTAGTCCTTGTCAGCCTCGATTGCGGCCTTCGCTGCAGCAAATTGAGGATTCGACTTGGAGTTGGGGCCGGCGACGATGTAGAGGTACTTGTTCCATCGCAAATCGCCTGGCGCGTCGAAAAAGTCGTCAGCGAGGATGCGCTCTTGGAAGTCGCGCAAATGCAGCGAGCGCTCTACCACTTCATCAGCAAAGTCGACGTACGCAACGGCATAGGTCTGCTCGCCAAGTTTCTTCTCGCCGCGCACAACGGAATCGTCGACGTCGTGAAGCCCGACGAGTAGATGAGACAGCACGTCACGCGCAGCTTGCATCTCAGGCATATCACTGTCCCCCTGTAATGGACGCCATGCTGCTTCCATCGTATGTAATGTCGGTCTGCTGCTTAATGTCGGCGAATTGCGTTACGCCAGCGACCGTGCGGTAGCAAATGGCCACACGGTCCTTGTGGGCCTCGTTCTCCTTTCGCAGCAGCTCGAACGCGTTCTCGCCAATCCGCTTGACCAAATCCATCGGTGGGTTGTCACCGAGGTAGGCGACCAGGGCGGGTCGCGCGCCGGCCTTGATGACGTTGGTGTTGGGAGAGTCAGGAGACCACGCTATCGACGCACCGCCGCCGCTGAGGTCCTTGATTTGCACCGGCAACGGAACCGTCTGCAGGATGTGACCGAGCACTGCTACGCGGGTGATGCGCCTCTGACGCTCCTCGGAGGCTGGGACGTCGCGGTCTAGCTGAAGGGTGGCACGGGCGACGACTTCCGACTCTGGGATGCGGCACACATCCAGGTTGTCAACGCGATGCCACTGCTCCTTCATGCTGTGAGGCCCGCATGAAAGAGAGATGGCCCGCTCAATGTTCAGTCGGCTCTTGATGTCCTGAAGGTTTTGAAACGCCGAGGTGACTTCCGGATTGGCGTTGATGACTTCGCTCCACCCTGTCTCCGGGCAGCTCTTGTCTTCCAGCCAAGTGCCGGTGTCGGCATCCCATGTAAGGCGCGAATCGAGTTGAGGACCGATGAGCACATCATGGACCGCTGCGCCGTCCTGCAGGACTTTGGGCACCGTCAGCGCGAAAACGGCCTCGTTGTAGTGGAAGTGCAGGACGTGACGCTTCTTTTCGTGCCAGGTGTAGTACAGGCCCTTGGCCTCATTGTTGGCAACCTCGTCATCCTTCACCGAGCAGCGACGCTGAGGCACATACCAAGCTGAACCGCTCTCGTTTCTCCACTTGTCCGGCTCGTGGTCCGGTGTACTGTGCAGAACGACGTCCTGAGCCCAGTTCAAACAGACGATGTCGCAGTCGGTTAAGGCCGGACTGCGCCGAAAAACCTCGTTCCTATACCTGCGGTAGTCGGTGTGCTTGGGCTTCGGGTTCAGCTGAAGGTGGATGAGGATGGCTCTGTCCGACAGCTTCTTGTTGGCGTCAGCGTCCTCGCCAAGGTCCAGCGCGTCGGAGCAAATGATGGTCGAAAGCTTGATGAGCCCGTCCTTGCCCTGAAACCGGTAGACGGCGCGGCCGCATCGCAGCAGCTTGTTCTCAAAACCATGCTCGTCTCGGGACGGCGCGGTCTTGAACTGAAACAAGACGACTCGCTTGAGCGTGTTTTCCGCGTCGCGGGTAACGAAGCAATAGGCGACGGGGTCGAAGTAGTTTCCCTGCACCGCTGGCGCCGGGTCCTCTTCGTAGATTACATCGCAATGCCCGGCACAGTCCGCCTTAAAGCTGGTGAGCTGTGCGGGGGTCATGCTCTCGCAACCCAGCACCCAAAGAGCGCCCTCTGCGGGGAAGGGCCCGCTGCCCTTCGTCGCCTTCGCCAGGGAGCTTACCGGGAGGAAGTATTCCGGTGTCACCACAAGCTGGTCACCACGCTCTGCAGCCATCGCGAGAAAGGCATCGGCGCGGGCGGCTGCGGCGGCAAGGTCTAGGTGGCCAATCCGCTGAGTGTCTGCATAGATTGGACCTGACGGCTGGAGTAGCAGCGCGCGGTAGCTTTGATGCGTGGCCTGGAGCGCAGCCAGGTCGGGCGCTTCCAAACCCCGCACAGCGAGCACATCTTCAACGTCACTGATGTACACAGGCGTAGCCATTTCCCTCCCCTGGCGGTGTCCGCCCATTTTGGAAGATGGTAGCAATTTGTTGCCAATGCTTTGGGCGCCATGAGCGTCTGGAAGCTGCCTGCGGCAAGGAAGCCGTCGCACAACTGGCGAGGGACGGCGAAGTCCCACGCGTGAGACGCCGCCCGCGGCAGCTTCAACGTTGAAAGACAGCTTCAGGTCGCTGAGTTGGGCGAGTCGATGGACCGCACTCGCTGCGAAGCAGTCGTCCTCAAGGCGATCCCCACAAGGCCAAATACATCCCCCCCTTTCGTCGACAAGCTCGACGAGCGCACCGCGCTGATCGATCCGATGTTAGCGACAGGGAGAACGGCTACATCATCCCGGGCCTGGGCGACGCCGGGACGAGATCTTCGGGACGAAGGATCTCTGAGCCTGCGGCTCGCCGGATGAACGGCGGGACGTCCCGCTGCGATCATGTCGCGTTCGCTCGAAGTCACCGATACCACTGTCGTCATCCGGCCCACGCCGTCGACGATGTGGCTGTGGCTGCTCGCCTTCGCGACGGGCTTGAACTGGATGTTCTGGAAGTTCGCTTTCTGCGACACCAGTCCGAGGGCGCTCTAGTCCCTGTTGCTCCCATCATCGGCGCTGGTGGCCGCGGTGATCGATGAGGGGATGGCCAAGTCGGGCACCTGCATTGCTCCAGACCAGGGTCGCACGACGACGACTTGCGCGGCCAGCGATGCGCCGACGTGTCCGCACATCCTTCATTGACAAGCATGCAAGATCCCGCCCTCGGGCACCGTGGCATCCTCGTCGCCATCGGAGGCAACGAAGAAAAGACCGGACAGCGGCGCGTGCTCAACGCTGCGATACGTGCCATGGAGCCGCCGACCGGGGACGACCTGCCGCGTGTGGCCGTGCTGACGGCTGCCAGCGGCGAGCCGGAGCGGCAGTGGCGGGAGTACCGCCCCGCATTCGAATCGCTCGGCCTGCGTGTCGATTGGCTCGATCTGCGCTCGCACGCCGATGCGCAGGACCCGCGGGCCGCAGCGATGATCGCCGGAGCGCAACTGCTGTTCATGACCGGCGGCGACCAAGCGCGCCTGATGGGCGTACTCGACGGCAGCGCCTGCCATCGCACGATTCTCGACCGCCATCGTCACCACGGGCTCGCCATCGCTGGCACCAGCGCGGGGGCCTCGGTGTTGGGCGCCCGCATGCCGGGCGGTACAGATGAGACGCACGAACCATTCCATGCGCTGTTCGGCACGGTACCGCCGGCCCCGCACGGCCTGGCACTGCTGAAGGGCGCCGTGATCGACCAGCACTTCACCGAGCGCCACCGACTCGCCCGCCTGCTGGACCTGGTCAGTCACGGCGAAATTTCCTGGGGCCTGGGCATCGACGAGGACACGGCCGCCGTGATCTCGCCCGACGGCGGGATCCGCGTCGTCGGGAAAGGTGCGGTCACCCTCATCGACTGCCGGAACGCCCACCGGAGCGTTGGTGCCGATTCTCGGGTGAGCCTCGACGGCGTCGCCTTCCAGCGCGCGGCAGCTGGCGCGGCGCTGCAATGGCAAGCCCTATGAGCGGACACGGCGGCGCGCCGAATGCCGATTCCCGGGACGCCCCGGAGACGGACACACCGGCAGACGGCGGCATGGCAAGCCCCAACGACGGGCCCGCCGAATGCGCGACGTCGGCGATGTTGCGCGCGCCCTCCGCCGAGCTCGGCCCCGTCCGCCTCGAGTGGGACGGCGGCGGCCTCGACGTCGCCCGCATCCGGCTTCGCGAGACGACGTTCGCCCCCTAGGCGCCAGGGCTGCCGTGCAGCACCGCCGAGGAGCTCGAACTCTCTTCGCTCAACCTCGCTACAGGTGTCCCTGCGTCCCTTTCTCGAATCCATGCTGGCAGCGATGACCCGGGATGGGCCTCGCGCGGCGGGCGGGTTCACCGCACAGGCACGGACGCTGTTGGGTCGAACCGCGCTGCGGGGCGAACTGCGTCCAGGCGACGGCGCGCTCGACCTGGGCCGGCTGCAGGCTCGTCTGGTGGGCCGAGTTCATGACCGGAACGTCGCGATGATCGGCGCGGCGCCGACTTCGGCCGCGCAGAAGGTCGCTGATATCCCTTCTCGTTGCTTTGGAATGGCTCTTGCCGCTCCACCGTGACGGCTCGCGTCGCGGGCCTTTTGCTCATCGGAGAACTCCCCATGGCCCTTCGTCATCTGGCCGTCGCCGGCGGTATCGCCCTATTGACCGCACACCTGTTCAAGTCGATGCGCTTGCACCAGACGGATGGCCTGGATGCGGGCGCCGCGACGCCCCGCGCCAATGCACGCACCGACGATTTGCTCTATCGCGGAGAAAGCGACGATCCAGCGTCCGAAGCCTCGGCACGCGTCACGGCTCCTTCCCACTCCTCCGCGCTGGAGGGGGCGCGCCAGCTTGACGCCCTCCAGCGGCAGGAGCGGCCTGAGCTCGGGCTTCCCACGGACACCAGCAACGATGCCGATCGCGCCAGGCCGGGCCTCGGCGATTTCGCCCGCGGCGCTTGACGGGCCGGGCCAGCATCCGGACCGGCCCGCCCGTCTGCCCCTTCTGACGAAGTTCCCATGCGTAGCAAATTCGGCGTCGTCCTGTTGGGCGTCGTGGTCGCGGCGCCAGCCGCGCTTGCCGCCGTGTTCCTCCTCGCGGCCTGCGGCGATCCCAGGAGCGCCTCGCCGGTGCCCGCGCCAGGCCAGCCGGCCAGCGCCTCCACACGTGCGCTGGAGGCCGGCGCGGCGGTGCTGCAGGACAAGGCGCCGGTGGAAGCGCTCAATGTCTACCTCGACGGCTTCCACTTCTACAACGGCCGTCCGCGCGAGCAGATGGAAGCCCACCACTTCTGCGCGGTGCTCAACGCGGACGTGATCCAGTGCGTGATCTACGACGGCAACGGCAAGGACGCCAAGCTGATGGGCGTGGAATACGTCATCAGCGGCTCGCTTCATGCCTCGCTGCCCGACGGCGAGAAGGCGCTGTGGCACAGCCACGTGCACGAGGTGAAGTCCGGGCAGCTCGTCGCGCCAGGCATCCCCGCGCCGGCGGAACACCAGCTCATGAAGCAACTGGTCGGCACCTACGGCAAGACCTGGCACACCTGGCATACCGATCGTGAGAAATCCCTGCCGTTGGGAATGCCGCAATTGATGATGGGCTTCACCGGCGACGGCCAGGCCGATCCGGAGATGGTCGACACGCGCGACCGGCGCCTGGGCATCGACAGCCGGAAGAAGCGCCAGGAACGGGCGGACATCGTCGCTCCGCCGATCAATCCGGGCGCCGACGCCTGGCAACGTGGCCAGGTGATCCAGCTGCCCGATGGCGGCATGTCGCACGGCGCCTCTGCGGCGCATTGACGTCGGCGGGTCGGAGCCGGCCGCCGCACATCGAAAACGCTGGCTCAAAGGTCGTTGATGTACATCCGGTTCCACGTCGGGCTGATCACGATGAGGTTCATGCAGGCCTGCGGCGGCAGCTCGGCGATGAAGCGGATCGTCCGGCCCAGGTCGTCGGGCTGGAGCATGCGCGCGCGCTCCTCGGCCGTCGGCGGCCGGGGCCGCGTGTCGAGGATCGGCGTGGACACCTCGGCGGGACACAGGCAGCAGGCGCGGATGCCGTGCACGCCTTCTTCCATATTGATCGTCTCGGTCATCGCCCGCACCGCATGCTTGCTGGCGTTGTAGGCAGCGCCGGTCAGCTTGGGTTCGTGGAAGCCGGCCCAGGACGAGACGTTGATCACCAGGCCGCCGCCCCGCGCGCGCATCGCCGGCAGCGCGGCGAGCGTCGTGTGGAAGAGGCCGTCGAGATTGGTGCCCAGCACCTGGCGCCAGCCGTCGACGCCGAGATTGCGCCAGAAGCGCTCGGGCACATTGGTGCCGGCGCTGTTGAGCAGGATATCGAGGCGCCCCTCGTGACGCGCCAGGATGCGCGCGGCGGCGGCGGCCACGGCCTGTGCGTCCGTCACGTCCAGCGCTTCGACCTCGGCCTGTCCGCCGGCGGCGCGGATGCCGGCCGCGGCCGCCTCCAGCGCCGCGGCCCGGCGGCCGGACAGCACCGCGACCGCGCCCGCCTGCGCCAGCGCCTGCGCGCCCGCCAGGCCGATGCCGCTGGCCGCGCCGGTGATCCAGGCGATCTGGCCCGCCAAGCTGCCGGCACTCATGCCGCGATCGGCGGCAAGGCCGCCTTCGACAGTTCCAGCTGGTACTGCGCCCAGCCCTCGCCAGGCACCTGCTCGCCGCGGCGGTCGCTCAGCTCGTCGAGGCGGTCGCACAGCAGCGCACCCGCCTCGTGGGTGTCGGCCAGGTGCAGGCCCTGGGTCATCGTGATGTGGGCGGCCTCGAAGCTGCCGGCGCCAGCCAGCAGGATCATCCGCGTCGGCGCATCCTCCACGCACAGCGGAATCAACGCCGGGCTGACCCGTTCGGGCGTCAGCTGCGCCAGCGCCTCGGGCGGCAGGATGCCCTGCGTCATGCCGGTGGCCGCGGTCGGCGCCAGGCAGTTGACGCGGATGTTGCGCTTGGCCCCTTCGAGCGCCAGCGTCTGCATGAAACCGACCAGCGCCATCTTGGCCGCCGCGTAGTTGGCCTGGCCAAAGTTGCCATAGAGGCCCGAGGACGAGGTCGTCATCACGATGCGGCCGTACTGCTGCTCCTGCATCTGCGCCCAGACCGCCTTGGTGGCGTTGGCGGCGCCCATCACGTGGACCTCCAGCACGCGGCGGAAGTCGTCCAGCGCCATCTTGGCAAAGCTCTTGTCGCGCAGGATGCCGGCGTTGTTGACCAGGATGTCGATGCGGCCCCAGGCGGCTTGCGCCTGGCCGGCCATCAGCGCCATGTCCTCGAAGCGGGTCACGTCGCCGAGATGCAGTTGGGCGTCGCCGCCGAGCGCGCGGATCTCGGCCACGACGGCGCGCGCGGCGGCGCCGAAGTCGGCGCCGGCGATGTCGTTGACGAGCACGCGGGCGCCGTGGCGCGCGAGCTCGAGGGCGTGCGCGCGGCCCAGTCCGCCACCGGCACCGGTGATGAGGGCCACGCGGTCTTGCAGCAGTTTTGTCTTCATGGGATCAGTTCGGTGGGTTTCGGAAATTGACGAGCTCGGCGCCCTTCAGCGCGAGCATCGCGCGGGCCTCGGCCGGTGTGGCGATCTCCAGCGAGAGCTCGTCGAGGATGCGGCGGATCTTGCGCACCTGCTCCGCGCAATTGCGCGCCAGCTGGCCGCGGCCGAGATACAGGCTGTCCTCCAGGCCGACGCGGACGTTGCCACCCATCACGGCGGCCATCGTCAACAGTGGCATCTGGTGGCGGCCGGCGCCCAGCACCGAGAAGCGGTAGCCGTCGCGGCCGAACAGGCGGTCGGCCGTCGTGCGCATCGTCACCAGGTTCTCGGGGTCGGGGCCCAGGCCGCCGAGGATGCCGAAGATGCACTGCAGGAAGATCGGCCCGTCGATCAGCCCCTCGTCGCGGAAATGGGCCAGCGTGTAGAGGTGGCCGACGTCGTAGCACTCGAACTCGAAGCGCGTGCCGCGCTCGCGGCCCAGCACCTGCAGGATGTGCCTGATGTCGGCGAAGGTGTTGCGGAAGATCAGGTCCTCCATGCCTTCCACGTACGGCTTCTCCCAGTCGTAGCGCCACTCGCTGATCTTGCGGGCCACCGGGTGGATGCTGAAGTTCATCGACCCCATGTTCAGCGAGCACATCTCCGGCGCGGCCTGCAGCGGGTAGGCCAGGCGCTCGGCCAGGCTCATGCGGGTGCTGCCGCCGGTCGTGATGTTGATGATGGCCTCGGTGGCGGCCCGGATGCGCGGCACGAACTGCTCGAACACGGCCGGATCGGGCGTGGGCCTGCCGTCGGCGGGGTCGCGCGCATGCAGGTGCAGGATGGCCGCGCCGGCCTCGGCCGCCTCGATCGCCTGCTCGGCGATCTGATCCGGCGTCAGCGCCAGGTGGGGCGACATGCTGGGCGTGTGGACCGAGCCGGTGACGGCGCAGGAGATGATGACCTTGTCGGACATGGGTTCAGGGCCTTTCAGACGGCCAGCCACTGGGCCAGCAGGGCGGGATCGGATTGCAGTTGCCGCGGCGTGCCCTCGAACACGATGCGGCCGTGGCCCATCACGCAGACGCGGTCCGAGACCTTCAGCGCGATGGCGAGCTTCTGTTCGACCAGCAGTACCGAGACGCCCTTGGCACGCATGTCGAGGATGCATTCGCCCACCTGGGCGACGATCCTGGGCGCCAGCCCCTCGGTGGGCTCGTCGATCAGGATGACGCGCGGGTTGCCCAGCAGCGAGCGGCAGATGGTCAGCATCTGCTGCTCGCCGCCCGAGAGGCTGCCGGCGCGCGTGTGGCGGCGCTCCTTCAGGCGCGGGAAGTAATCGAACATCTGCTGCACCGTCCAGCGCGCCGCGCCCGCGACGCCGGGCTGTTCCCCCATGCGCAGGTTCTCGTCGACGGAGAGGTTGGCGAACACCTCGCGCTCCTCGGGCACATAGGCCAGGCCGGCGCGGCAGATCTGGCTGGGCCTGGCCTTGGCCAGCTCGCGGCCGGCCAGGCGCACGCTGCCCGCGCTCGGCGGCAGCAGGCCCATCAGCGCCTTGAGCGTGGTCGAGCGGCCCGAGCCGTTGCGGCCCAGCAGGCTCAGCACCTCGCCAGCGCCGACCGTCAGGTCGACGCCCTGCAGGATGTGGCTCTTGCCGTAGTGCGCGTGGAGGTTCTCGACCTGCAACAGCGCGCTCATGCCGGCACCTGCGCGTTCGCCTCTTCGCCGAGGTAGGCCTCGCGCACGCCCTGGTGCTGGCGGATCTCGTCCGGCGTGCCGGTGGCGATGACCTGGCCGTAGACCAGCACGCTGATGCGGTCGGCCAGCGAGAACACGACGTCCATGTCGTGCTCGACGATCAGCAGCGCGCGGCCCACCGTCAGCTCGCGGATCAGCGCCAGCGTGTAGTCGGTCTCTTCGGCGGACATGCCGGCCATCGGCTCGTCCAGCAGGATCAGGCGCGGGTCGGAGGCCAGCGTCATCGCGATCTCCAGCGAGCGCTGCTCGGAGTAGCTCAGTTCGCCGGCCAGCGCCGCGGCGCGGGCCTGCAGGCGCACGCGCTCCAGCAGCTGCTCGGTCGCCTCGCGCAGGCCTGGCAACCGGTCCACGCGCTGCCAGAAGGCCGTCGGCCGCGGCTGCTGGCGCAGTACGGCCAGGCGGATGTTCTCGAACACCGTGAGCCCGGGGAACACATTGGTGATCTGGAACGAGCGGGCCAGCCCGAGCCGGTTGATGCGTTGCGGCGCCTGGCCGGTGATGTCCAGGCCGTCGAAGGCGATCGTTCCCGCGCTCGGCGCCAGGTGGCCGGAGATCAGGTGGAACAGCGTGGACTTGCCGGCGCCGTTCGGGCCGATCAGCGCGCGGCGCTCGCCGGCGGCCAGCTCCAGGTCGACGCCGCGGATGATCTCGGTCTCGCCGAAGGACTTGCGCAGGCCGTGCAAGCCCAGGATGGTGCCGCTCATCGCTGCGCCTCCCTTGCGAGCAGACGCGTGCGGGCGAAGGCCATCAACGCGCCGCCGGTCAGCAGCAGGCCGGCCGGCCAGGCCCAGGTGGCGGCGCTGGCCGCTGCCCAGCTGCGGCCGAACATGGTCACCGGAGGCCAGGCTCCGGCGGTGGCGGCCAGCGCGCGGTAGTCCTGCGAGCACAACCGCTGCAGCAGCTCGACGAGGAAGACCGTGCCCCCCGCCAGCAGCAGCACGGCCAGCATCCCCGCCGCCAGCAGCGGCAGCGCACGCGCCGGGCCGAGCACCCGCACGCGGTGGCGGGCTGTGGCGCCGAGGCCGACCAGGCCCTCGGGCATGAACATCATCACGATCACGAACAGCACCCCCTGGTACAGCAGCCAGGCCTGCGTCGCATCGGACACCGCATAGCCGAAGAAGCTCATCAACGCGGCCCCGAGCGCCGGCCCGAGGAAGACGCCGACGCCGCCGATATAGCTGTTGAGCACGACGCTGGCCGAGACGTGCGCGTCGAAGACGACGTAGTTGGCCGCCTCGTTGGCCAGCACCTGCAGCGCGCCGGCAATGCCGGAGAACAGGCCCGATATCGCGAAGGCCGACACGCCCAGCCGATGGACGTCGTAGCCGAGGAAGCGCAGCCGGTGGGCGTTCTCGCGCAGGCCCAGCGTCAGCCGCCCGGCCGGCGTGCGGGTGTGGAAATGCAGCAGCGCCAACGAGGCGAGCACCCAGGCCAGCGTCAGGTAGTAGACCTGCGTCGTGGAGCCGAAGCTGAGGCCCCAGGCCGGCATGCGCATCGCGGAGATGCCGGACTCGCCGCCGAACAGGCTCTTGAGCTGCGGCGCCAGCGCATGCAGCAACTCGGCGATGGCCAGCGTGATCATCGCGAAGGCGGTGCCGCTGCGCTGGGTCGCGAACCAGCCGGCCACGACGCCGAAGGCCAGGCCCGCGCCGGCGCCGACCAACGGCAGCAGCGGCGTGGGCAGCAGACCGGCGCCGTTCAGCGCATTCATCGCATGCACGGTGGCGAAGGCGCCGACGCCGAAGTAGGCGGCGTGGCCGAACGACAGCATGCCGGCGCGGCCGGCCAGCAGGCCGTAGGCGCTCGCGAACAGCGCCGCGATCAGCATCTGCACGGCGGCATTGAGCAGGCCCGCCGAGAGCAGGGCCGGCATCGCCGCGAGCAGCGCGGAGGCGCCCAGCAGGAGGAAAGTGGAGGTACGCATCATGACGGGGGCATCAGTTCTTCTCGCCCAGCAGCCCCTGCGGCCGCAGCAGCAGGACGATCAGCATCAGGGCGAAGGGCAGCGTCGCGGCGAGGCTGGACAGCTTCAGCGTCAGCAGGCCGCCGACGCTGTCGGCCCAGGCGCCGGCGCCGACGAGCGCGAACAGGTCGGCCAGGCTGCGGTCCACGCTGACGGCCAGCGAGGTCATCACGCCGATCAGCAGCGAGGCCAGCATCGCGCCGCCCAGCGAGCCCAGGCCGCCGACGACCACGACGACGAAGACCAGCACGCCGGTCTCCACGGCCATGTTCGGGCTCGTCGTGTAGAAGGCGCCGGCGACCGCGCCGGCCAGGCCCGCGAGCGCCGCGCCGACGGCGAACACGCCCGTGAACACGAGTTGCACGTTGTGGCCGAGCGCCTCGACCATGCGCGGCTTGTGGATCGCCGAGCGCACGATGATGCCGACGCGGGTGCGGGTCAGCAGCAGGTACAGCAGCACGAACATCAGCAGCGCCACGCCGCCCATCAGCAGCCGGTACAGCGGGTACTGCTGGGCACCGATCGCGAAGGCCGGGCCGTCGAGCCGCGGCGGCACGCGGTAGTCGACCGGGAAGTTGCCGAACACCAGCTTGATCGTCTCGGCCACGATGAAGGACAGGCCGAAGGTCAGCAGCAGCTCGTGCGCGTGGCCGTGGTGGTGGACACGCCGCAGGAAGAAGCGCTCGACGACGGCGCCGACGCCGCCCGCCAGGAGCGCCCCGGCGACGACGGCCGGGCCGAAGCCCAGCGCGTGCTGCAAGGTGTAGGCGAAATAGGCGCCCAGCATGTAGAACGAGGCGTGGGCGAAATTGAGCACGCCCATCATGCCGAAGATCAGCGTCAGCCCGGCCGACACCATGAACAGCAGCAGGCCGTAGATCAGGCCGTTGAGCAGGCCGAACAGCAGCGTGTCCATCGTTCGCTCAGGCCGCCGGTCGCTGCATCTTGCAGCTCGCCTGGGCCGGCGTCGCAGCCTCCTCGGCGCTGTAGACCTTGATCGGCTTGAAGCCCATGTCGGTGCCGTCCACCTTGTACCTGGCGTCTTTGGCGACGGTGGAGACGACCAGCGGCAGCAGCACCTGGTGGTCGGCCGCACGCATGCTCATCTCTCCCATGGGCGTCCTGATGCGGGCCGTCTCCATCGCGCGGGCGAAGGCGTTCACATCGAGCGCGCCGGCCACGGGCCTGGTGCGCCTGAGCGCATCGGCGACCATGTCGATCGCGAACGCCGCCTGCGGCTCGACGAAGACCGGGTGATGGCCGGTCCTGGCCGCGTAGTCGGCGACGAAGCGCGCGCCTTCGGCGCCGCCGGCCTCGCCATTGAACACATGGGCGATGAAGTGGCCCAGTGCCGTGTCGCCGGCATTGCTGATATTGCCCGGCTGGTCCAGGAAGACGGTGCCGAAATCGGCCTTCAGACCGGCCGCCTTGGCCGCCTTCATCATCAGCAGCAGGTCGTTGGACCAGTTGCCGGTGAGCACGTTGTCGGCGCCCGAGGCGCTGATCTTGGCGATGTAGGGGGCGAAGTCCTGGATCTTGTTGACGTCGTGCAGCGTCTTGTCGACGACCACGTAGCCGCCGGCCGCCGCGTTGTCGACGATCGCCTTCTCCATGTCCTGGCCCCAGGAGTAGTTCTGGTTGATCGCGTAGACCTTGCTGCCCAGCGCCTTCGCCTGCTTCATGCCCAGCACCAGCACCTTGGTGCGCACCTGCGCGTTGCCGGTGAGGCGGAAGTGGTAGAAGTTGCACTTCTCGCCGGTCAGCTCCAGCGCCTCGGCGCCGATGTTGATGAACGCGATCTCCTTGCCCGGGTTGCGCAGGTTGTGCTTGCGCACGTCCTCGGTGATCTGGCCGGCGATCGCCGACGAGGCACCCTGCACGACGATCTGCACGCCGTCGGCGATCGCGGCCTTGAGCTTGTCGGACGCACCCGCCGGCCCGCCCTGGTTGTCGTACTCGACCAGTTGCACCGGGGCGCCGTTCCAGCCCCCGGCCGCGTTGAGCTTGTCGACCGCATAGCGGACGCCGGCGCGGAACGATTGGCCGGTCGACGCCTGCGGGCCCGACAGCGTCTCCAGCAGCGCGATCTTGACCGGGGCGGCCTGCGCGGCGGTGGCCAGCATCAGTGCCGCGGGCAGCGCTGCGAGGCGAACGGGAATCTTCTTGTCCATGGCGGGTTGTCTCCTGTTTGTCGTCATGCCATCGCTCAGAGGTATTCGACGTTGCCGTCCACGCTGATCGCCTGGCCGGTCACATTGCGGGCGCCGGGCGAGCAGAGGAACAACGCCATCGCGGCCACGTCGTCGGCACTGACCATGCGGCGCAGCGAGATCTTGTCGAGGTACTGCTGGCGCATCGCATCGGGGTCGATGCCCAGCGCCGCGGCGCGCGCGGCGATCACGCCCTCCATGCGCTCGCCGTCGACGACGCCGGGCAGGATCGCGTTGACGCGGATCCCCTGCGGACCCAGCTCGATCGCCAGCGACTTGGTCAGCCCCACGACGGCCCACTTGGTCGCGGCATAGGGCGTGCGGAAGGCATAGCCCAGGCGCCCGGCCACCGAGCCCATCGCGATCAGGCAGGGGTTGCGGGTCGAGGCGCGCAGCAGCGGCACCGCGCGGCGCGCGAAGTAGAACTGGCTGTTGAGGTTGACCGACACCGTGCGTTCCCAGCCGAGCGGGTCGAGCTCGTCGATGCCGCCGGTCGGGCCCGCGATGCCGACGTTGTTGATGAGCACGTCCAGGCCGCCGAAGTGGCCGTCGACGTCGTCGAACACGGTGTCGGCGTCGGCGGCGACCGAGGCGTCGGCCATGCTGCAGCTGATGCCCGGCGTGCCGCAGACCAGGCGATCGAGCGCGCTGCGGTCGACGTCGCAGACGTGGACGCGCGCGCCGGCGGCATGGAAGGCGCGCGCGACGGCCGCGCCGATGCCGTTGGCGCCGGCCGTGATCAGCACGCGCAGGCCGGGCGGGGGGGAGAGGGTGTCGTGAAGAGCCATGGCGGGGGGCGGGAAGCGATGCCGCCAGTCTGCGCAGCCGCGGCGCCGAACCCAATGTGGCGCGCGGACACACGCCGGCCGGCTTCCGTTGTGATCGGGTGACGGCCCCGCGCCGGCGGCGCCATCTCCGTGGCCCCGCATGTGATCGGTGCACACAGGGCGCCCGGTTCCGATGTGACCGGCGCACATGCCAAGGGGAGGGCGCGGACGGGCCGCTCTGCTAACCTCACCACCCATTCCCAACGCTGAATTCCGATGGAGACTGCCGAACGGATTGCCGGCGAGCTGGTCGGCCTCCTGCATCAGGGCGCCTCGGCCGACGAGTTCGCCGCCCGCCTCAGCGCGGTCGACGGCCTGCCCGAATCGCCGGCCAAGGCCACGCTGGTCGAGCATGTGCGCATGGCCATGGCGGTGCGCAACCGGCTCGAACTGCTGCAGCAGCGCGAGCAGGGGCTGCTGGCGGTCGTCGAGTCGGCGCAGGACCTGTCCAGCCGGCTCGACCACGCCGAGCTGTTGCGCACGATCGTGCGCCGGGCGCGCACGCTGCTCGGCGCGGACCTGGCCTGGTTGTCCATCCTCGACGCCGAGCAGGCGGTGTTCCGCGTCGTCGTCGCCGAGGGCTCGCAGTCGCCAGGCACGACGGCGATGGTGGCCAACCGCGACCGCGGCGTCGTCAGCATCGTGATGTCGACGCGCCAGCCCTTCACGACGCCCGACTACCTGCAGGACCAGCGCTTCAACCACGACCCCCGGCTGGACGGCGCCTTCCGCGACGAAGCCATCACCGCGCTGGCCGGCGTGCCGCTGGTCTGGGCCGACGAGGTGATCGGCCTGCTCTTCGTGGCCGACCGCTATCCGCGCGTGCACACGGCGCAGAACCTTGCCATCCTCGGCACGCTGGCGACGCACGGCGCGGTCGCGCTGAAGAACGCGCGCGACTTCGGCCGCATCAGCGCGGCGCTGGACCAGGCCGGCGAGGCCCGTGCCGCGCTCGAGCGACATGCGCGCGACGTGCAGGCCGCGGCCGACGCGCACGAGGAGATGACCTCGCTGCTGGCGCGCGGCGCCTCGCTGGCAACGCTGTGCCAGTCCTTCGCCCAGCGCCTCGGCGGCAGCGTGCTGGTGCTGGACGAAGCCGCCCAGGTGCTGAGCCGTGGCAGTGCCGACGGCTATGACGGACCGGGCGCGGCGGCCTATGTACCGCACGGCGAGCACAGCGCCGAGTTCACGCGGGCGCTGCGCCAGGCGCGGCAGGTCGGCCGCTCGGTGCCGGCCTTCGAGGTCGACGACGAGCACTGCCGCGTGATGCCGGTGATCGGCGGCGACGGCATGCTGGGGGCGCTGGCCTTCTTTCACCGTGGCGCGCTGTCGGAACTGTCGATCCGCACGCTCGAGCGCAGTTCCAGCGTCGTCGGCATCGTGCTGCTGTCGCAGGAGCGGCGCGAGGCCGCGCAGAGCCGCGACGCCGCCGCGCTGCTGCGCACGCTGCTGTCGCCGCGCCAGGACGAGCCCGGCGAGCTGGCCGACCGCGCCGAGCGCTTCGGGCTCGATGTCGACCAGCCGCTGTCGCTGCTGCTGGCCGAGCTCGACGGCCCGAGTTGCGGCTATGCCGCGCGCCGGCTGCGCCAGATGGCGGCGCTGGAGCGTTGCCTGGTCGATGACATCGACGGCACTCTGGTCGTGCTGTGCAGCGCGCCGCGGGCCGAGGACGCGCGCCAGGCGATCGCCGGCTGGGCGCGTCGCGAGGCCGGGGCGCGGCACCGCGGCGTGCTGTCCCGGCCGATGAGCAATCCGGCCGCGTTGCCGGGCGTCTACGCGACGCTGAAGCGCTCGCTGAACGTGCTGGCGCGGCTCGGCGTGCAGGGCCAGGTCATGGGGCAGAACGAGCTGGCGCTGTACGCGACGCTGTTCGAGACCCACGACCCGGCCAGCCTCGACCAGTTCCTCGACGCGACGATCGGCGCGCTGCTCGCGCACGACCGCAAGCGCCAGGGCGAACTGGCCGACACCTTGCTCTGCTACTTCGACTGCAACCAGAACGCCAAGACCACCGCCCAGCGCCTGGGCATCCATGCGAACACCGTGCGCCAGCGCCTGGCGACGATCGAAGGCCTGCTCGGCCACTGGGGTCAGGCGACGCGGGCGCTGGAGATCCACATCGCGCTGCGGCTGTGGAGCCTGCGCGGCTGAATGGCCACGACGCACATGCGGCGGCGCGGCGAGGTGTGACGCGGCGACATAGCGGCAGGCGGGCACTTTCCGAACACTGGCAGCCAGGCGCCTCGTCCGAAGGCGCTCCAGGAGACGCCATGCAAGCCCCCCATCCGCTGCGCCGCTGGGCGCTGACCCTGTCCGCCCTGGTGCCTCTTTCGGGCTGCCTCGGCGACGGTTCCACCGACGCCACGGAGCCCGGGTCGCCGCCGGCCGCGCTTCAGCCGCTGGCCTGCGACAAGCTCGCCGGCATGGCCATCCCGGCCACCGTGATGGGCCTGCCCACCTCGGGCGGCACCGTCGCCACCGCGGTCATCGTGCCGGCCGCCGGCACCGGCGCCAGCCTCGTGCCCGAGCACTGCCTGGTGACGGCGACGATCGCGCCGGTGGATGCGAGCTCGTCGGCCATCACCTTCAAGGTGGCGCTGCCGACGAACTGGAACAGGAAGGCGCTGATGCTGGGCGGTGGCGGCTTCGACGGCAGCGTGCCCGCCGTCACTGGCAACGTGCCCGCCGGCCCGGTGGACCAGCCGCGCCCGATCGCGCGCGGCTATGCGGTCTTCGGCAGCGACGGCGGCCACGCGGCGGGCGCGCTCGGGTCGCTGGACGGCACCTTCCTGCAGAACGAGGAGTCGCTGCGCAACTGGGCCGGCGAAGCGCTGAAGAAGACGCGCGACGCGGCCACCTACCTGATCAAGGCCCGCTACGCGGTGGACAAGATCGAGCAGTCGTACTTCGCCGGCGGCTCGACCGGCGGACGCGAGGCGCTGGAAGTCGCGACCCGCTGGCCCGCGGACTGGGACGGCATCATCGCCTGGTACCCGGCCTGGAAGCAGATGTCGGCCATGCTGGCCGGGCACCGCGCCAGCCGCGCGCTGTCGCAGTCCGGCGCCTACCCCAGCCAGGCCAAGCGCAAACTGCTGCTGGACGCGGCCATCGCGGCCTGCGATGCGCTCGACGGCCTGGCCGACGGCCTGATCAGCGATCAGGCCCGCTGCAACGACCGTTTCGACCCCGCCACCGCCAGCCTCAACGGCACGCCGCTGCGCTGCCCCGGCGGTGCGGACACCGGCGACGGTTGCCTGTCCGACGTGCAGATCGCCACGCTCAAGGGCATGAACGGCGCGACCCGCTTCAACTTCCTGATGGCCAGCGGTGAGACCTCGTACCCCGGCTACAACGTCTGGGGCGCCGACCTCGGCATCGCCGGCACCAATGCGTTGCAGCCGACGATCACATTCCTGAACCTCGGCACCGAGCAGCCCGCGAACCCCATGCCCACCGGCGCGCCCTATGTGGCACGCCAGACCGACGCGCTGATCCGCTACGCGATCACGCGCGACGTCCACTACGACCCGTTGTCGCTGGACCCCGAGAACCCCGGCGCCTGGGCCGCCCGGATCAGCGAGCTGTCCACGCTGCTGGACGTGCCGGTCAACCTCGACGCCTTCGCGGCCAAGGGGGGCAAGCTGCTGCTGGGCCATGGCCTGGCCGACGTGCTCGTCAGCGCCCGTGGCACCGAGGAGTACTACCAGCGCCTGCAGGCGCGCATGACGCCGGGCGAGGTGGACAAGTTCGTCCGCTACTACGAGGCCGCGGGCTACGGCCATGCCGTCAGCTCCATCTTCAACGTCGCCTGGGACTCGCTGACGACGTTGGAGAACTGGGTCGAGAAGAAGACGGTGCCGCCGCAGCAGATCATGGCCGACACGTCCACCGGCACGGCGACCCGCACCCGGCCGCTGTGCGAATACCCGAAATGGCCACGCTACAACGGCAGCGGCGACGCCAGCCTGGCCGCCTCGTTCACCTGCGTGACCCAGTGACGGCGCTGCGGATCAAGGCACGACCCTGTCTTTGTTCCACGGCTCGCGGTGGACGACGTTGCCGCAGTACCCATGATGGTCTCCCCCTGAGTTGAGGGTCTTGCAGGGTGCGCCCGGCAGTGCAGATTGGCTTTGAAGTGCCACTTTGAACTGGCGGAATCGGCCAGGAGCGGACGGTGACGACCGGCTGCTTTCTGGAAGCTCAATTCGTCATCAGCACGAGGCCTACGGCAACAGCTTCAACCCCAGCTCTTTCAAGAAGCGGTTGTGCGTGTCCTTCGCAGCCGCTATCGCCTTCTCGAGATCCAGCAGCGCCTGATGCGTGTCATCCAGATCGATTTCCGCCTCACCCACCGCCGTGCTGATGTAGCGCGAGATGTTCAGGTTGAAATCGTTCTTCTCGATTTCGGCCATGTCTACCCGCCGTGAGTAGCGCGCCTGTTCCTTGCGAAACTTGTAGGTGTCAATGATCTTGGCGATGTGCTCGTCGGTCAGCTGGTTCTGGCGCTTGCCTTTGACGAAGTGTTCCGCCGCGTTGATGAACAGCACGTCGTCCGGCTTCTTGCACTTCTTCAGCACCAGGATGCAGACCGGGATGCCCGTGGAATAGAACAGGTTGGACGGCAGACCGATGACGGTGTCGATATGCCCGTCCTTCAGCAGCTTGGTGCGGATGCGTTCCTCGGCCCCGCCACGGAACAGCACCCCGTGCGGCAGGATGATGGCCATCACCCCTTCGCCCTTCAGGAAGTGAAAGCCGTGCAGCAGAAAGGCAAAGTCCGCCGCCGACTTGGGCGCCAGGCCGTGGTTCTTGAAGCGCACGTCGTCCGCCATCGCCTCGCCAGGCTCCCAACGCAGGCTGAAGGGCGGGTTGGCCACAATGGCGTCGAACTTCGGCTGCTTGGCGGGGTTCAGCTCGCGCAGCTTGTCCCACTCGTTGGCCAGCGTGTCGCCGTGGAAGATTTCAAACTCCGTGTCCTTCACCCCGTGCAGCAACATGTTCATGCGCGCCAGGTTGTAAGTGGTGACGTTCTTCTCCTGGCCGTAGATCTTGCCAATCGTGCCCCCGGCCTTCTGCATGCGGCGGCGCACGTTCATCAACAGCGAGCCCGAGCCACAGGCAAAGTCCATCACGCTGTCCAGCCGCGGCCTGATCCCCGTCTTGGGCTCCTGGCTGTCCAGTGTGACGATGGCCGACAGCACGTCTGACACCTGCTGCGGCGTGTAGAACTCCCCCGCCTTCTTGCCCGAGCCCGCCGCGAACTGGCCGATCAGGTATTCATACGCATCGCCCAGCGTGTCCATGGCGGTGGAGAACGACGCCAGCCCCTCGGCAATCTTCTGGATGATGGTGCACAGCTTGGCATTGCGCTCGGTGTAGCCCTTGCCCAGCTTGTTCGAGGTCAGGTCGATCTCAGAGAAAAGGCCCTGGAAGGTGCTCTCGAACGACTCGGTCTCGATGTACTTGAAGCCGTCTTGCAGCGTGTTCAGCAGATCCGCGTCTTGCGTGCGCGCCATGTTGGCCACGGCGCTCCACAGGTGCTCTGGCTGGATGACGTAGTGCACCTTGCGGCGCATCTGCTTCTCGAATGCAGGCACGTCGCCGCGGTTGTCTTCATACCAAACCTGCAGCGGCGTGCTAGCCCCGGTCTGCTTCAACACGTCTTCGCTGATGTCCGGATAGTCGCTGCCTAGCTCCTTCTTGGCGGCGGCTTCGTAGTTATCCGACAGGTAGCGCAGGAACAGGAACGACAGCATGTAGTCGCGGAAGTCGTCCGCGTCCATCGCGCCGCGCAGCTGGTCGGCAATCGCCCACAGCGTCTTGCCCAGTTGTTTCTGTTTTTCTTCGGTCATCTCTTGGGCCGTTGTTTTAGGCTGTATTCCAGCGCCTTCGTCTCAGATCTGGCGAACGGGTCGGCCTGCTGCTTGTAGGGGATCAAGGAGTTCATGCGCTACTCTGAATGCAACACGAAGTTGTATTTTGAACGGAGACCAGCCAAAACCTCTTGGAAGATGTCCAGGTTGTCTTTCACAACGATGTCTGACTCGTAGTAATAGACCTTCTTGTGCGACAAGGCATTGACAATGTCAGCTATCCGATTCGGCTCATTGATTCCTATTTGATTGAGCACATAGCTGAATTGTCCAACCCCCAGAAACGATGCAACGTTCTCCAAAACCTGCCGAAGCAATGCGAAGTGGTAGGCGCGAACCTCGTTATTCTGTTGTGCTAAAGACAGTACTTGCAGCAGCCGCAGGTGGTACAGGAACACATCGTTCCGGCAGCTTTCGAGCTCAAGCTCCCCGGACTTCGAACTCAATATGTGAAGTTTGTAGATCGGTTTCCCATTCTTCTTGAATTTGTCGCTCTTCTCGCCTTTGGTGATCCAGTCGCTCAAGATTGAGAACAGGCCTAGGTGGTGCGTGGTGACAATGATTTTGCGTTTTTCAAACTGACTCTCAATCAGGTCGTACAGCGTCGTAGCCGTGACAAATATATTGTGATCGTCTAGGCTGGAAACAGGGTCGTCAACGAAGAAATGGTTTGCCTGCTTGTCGGCCCAGCCTTCGACCTCAAACAGGGCGAGGAAGAAGCACCAGACGAAAATTCGTTCTTCACCACGCGATACCTTAATGAACCGCTTGGGCAAGTCAGGGTTTTGATCCGGCACGAAGAAGGAAACTGACTTGATGCCTTTCTCCGGGTCATCCTCGTGCGGGTTGAACTCGAATCCGAATTTCGGTTTGTAGGCATTGAGTTTGTCCCGGACATTGTCTTCAGTCAGCAATGAATGGAACTTGCTGAGGCTGCTAGTCAATACCATCAACTTGACATCGGCGCCGTCATTTTCTTCGTCGTTGTCCCAGATGAAAAGGTCTTCAGAGTATGCGTTGTAATAGACGCCGGTGTGGCTACCGTTTTCTAACTTGGTAGCGTTCTTGTAGGCAACGCAAAGCTGAGTTTTGCCGGTGGCGTTGAATGCGTACGCAAGCGTGATTTGCGCAGGGTCATCTCGAAGTGTTTTGGCAATGTCGTCTAGCGTCATGCTTGTTTATCCGGGGACGGAAACAACTGCTGCATTAGGCCCTGCTTGTGGGTCTTGAGGGAATCGAGTGCCTGGGTGGCGGCGGTGATGAGGGTGTCAACGGAGGCCAGAAAGTCGGCGATTCGCTGTTGTTCTTCGGGTTTTGGCTTTAAGAGCAGCATTGCCTTTAACTCGTCAGTATCGAGTTTCCCGGTGCCGTGACCAGCGACGGTGACCATTTCGAGCAACCGATCTTTGGCACTGGTCAGCAGCAATGCCAGAAACAGGGGGGCGATGCCCTCAATCGGTCGCAGAGCCTTGACGTCCTGATTGAAGCTCATTTCACGGCGAACAACGCAGATTGGCACGTCTTTGAGCAGCGTCATCCCTCGCACGAGCATTAGCAGGGAGCCTGACGGAACCAGCCTCGCGCCATCATCAACAGCCGCCGCCGAAATGTGATCTTCCGCGTCGTCCAGAAACAGCTGTTTCATGTCCTTCGCGGACACCCATGGAATGGAACCGTCCCAGAAAGCAGAATTTGCCTTCGATGGCGTGCCACCTGATTGAAAGGCCACTAACTGACCAAGCGTGTTCTCTTCCCACTCTCCAGCGTCTTGAAACTCTGGAAAGCGCAGGCGCGGCTTGGTTTCGCCTTCGCGGGGGAAGAGTTGCTGTATCAGCCCATTTTTGTGAGCCTTGAGCGCCTCCACCTTGCGCCCTTGCGCGGCGATCAGTTCGTCCAAGGAATCCAAGCAATCAGCGATTTTTTGTTGTTCGGGAAGCTTGGGAGCACAGACGTTGCCTTTGAGGACATCGGTGTTGTTCACCTTCATGTCGTTCTTCGCGCCCTTCTTTACGAGGGGCTGCAAATAGGCGTTGAGGTTGTAGTCGCCGGAAAAGAAATGATCCAGGTAGGTGGCGGAGCAGTCTGGGAATGGCCGGTAGACGGCATACAAGGTGGAAACGATGCCTCGCTTTCCCTTGTTCGCTTTGATGATGCCAAAGGGGTTCTTCTTGAGCGGGCTCTTTGTGTAAACGACGTCGCCATGCTCGACGACGTGATAGTCCTTCACGCTGGCACCCGCATACGACCGGCCCATGAACTCGATCTGATTCACGCACCCATGCTCGCCCGACACGGACAGCACATCCGCTGGGCCTAGTTCAAGATCTCTGTTTCGCTTCTTTGGCTCAAACAGCAGCTTGTTAAGAGGCTTCACTTGCCACGCGTCTTCGTTCCGAAACTCCGGGAACCGCAGCTTCGGCACCAGCCCGGTCGTGGCGTGATCCTTCGTGGCCTTGGTCTTCATGCCCCCGCCTCCTGGCTGATCTGGGTGATGAAGCGCTCCATCTCTTCCTTGCGGGGCAACTCCACGGCGTAGCGGGAGACGAAGACCTGGTTGTTCAGGTCGCCAAGGGCGAACTCGACCAGCGCGTCGTTCTTGCGGGTGCACAGCAGGATGCCGATGGGTGGCTGGTCGCCCGGGGTCATCTGGTGTTTCTTGTAATAGGCCACGTAGGTGTTTAGCTGGCCCAGGTGTTCGTGGCGGAAGGCGTCGGTCTTGAGCTCGACCAGCACGTGGCACTTGAGGATGCGGTGGTAGAAGACGAGGTCGATGAAGAAGTGTTCATCGCCGATGAGGATGCGCTTTTGCCGCGCCTCGAAGCAGAAGCCATGGCCCAGCTCCAGCAGAAAGTCTTGCAGGCGGTCGAGCAGGGCGTCTTCCAGGTCGGACTCGGCCATCACATCGCGCGAGCGCAGGCCGAGGAATTCAAAGACGTAGGGGTCGCGAATGACGTGGGAGGGCTGCAGCGTGTCGGCCGCCGCGTGGGCCAGGGCGGAGAGCTGGGCCTTGTCTTTGGACAGGCCGCTGCGCTGGTAGTACAGGCTGTCGATCTGCCGGCGCAGCTCGCGCACCGACCAGTTGCCGCGTAGGCATTCCATCTCGTAGAAGCGGCGCTGGGTGTCGTCCGGCAGGTCACACAGCTCGGCCAGGTGGGAGAAAGAGAGGTGGTGGATCAATGTGGGAGACGCCGACTCCCGTTTGGGCTCTGGCTGTGCGGCCAGCGCCGCTGGCAAGACCGCAGCCCCGGGGCCAGCCAGCCATTCGGGAGACAGCGTCTCCCGAATCTGCGGGTACACACTGTAGAAGAGCCTGAAGCGGCGCAGCTCGCGGGCGTCCACCCGCTTGAGCCCGGCCGCCGCCAAGCGCTGCGCCAAGGCGGGCAAGAGCCTTTCGCCATAGGCCGCGCGGTCTTTGCCCTGCTGCTCGAACGCCACGATGCGGTGGCCGATCAGCCAGTTGCGCACGGTCAGGCTGGTGTTGACCGCCTTGGCCGCCAGTGCCTGCGATTGGCCATGGATGTGGACGATGGCGGACACCAGCGCATCAAAGTCACCGCGTGTGGCGGATGGCGCTGAAGGCTTGCTCACGCGTATGGGCGCCTTCTTAGTGCTCATAGGCGCTGAGTCCTGAAATCTCGCGCCCCTGGGCGCGTTTGTTCAGCAGGGGCATCAGTTGGGCCATCAGCGCGGTCTCGGCTTGCGCTCGCGCCTTCCAGCCGAGTTGAAGCGGCTCCATGAGTTCACTGAGGGCGTCGCCGTCGAGGATCAGGCGTTGCAGTGTTTGGTCCACAAAGGCTTGCAGGGCGGGGGTAGCCAGGCCGTGCAGGGCGGCGATGGCGGCCAGCTCGGCGCTGTCGCGTTCTTTATTGAAGCGGAGGTAGCCCTCGCGGATGGCGGTTTCGCTGAGGCCTTCGCCTGCCTTCAGGGTGTTGATGTAAGCGGCGATGTCCTCGCGCTCGTTCATGAACTTGGCGTCGGCCGCGATGATGCCGATGAGCTGCTCGCGGCTCATCTTGAGCTTGCTGCCGCCCGTGCCCTGCTGGGTGAAGCGGGACATCAGACCCATGATGTAGTCGTAGTCGATGACGGCGCTGGCAAACAGCACGAACTCGAAGTCGAGCTGGTTCACTTCGTCAGCGGCGGCTTGGTTGTCTGCGCCGGGCGGTGTCTTGCCCTGCTGGGCCTTGAGGCGCTGGGCGGTGTCGAGGTACACGCCGCGGAAGGCCTGCAGGTCTTCGCGCGGCAGGATGGCTTCGATGGCGGCGGCGTTGTCGGTGGTGAGGTCGGTGTACTGGTCGAGCTGAGTCTTGAGGCGCTGCACTTCCTTGAAGGCCTTGATGAAGGCGGCGCGGGCGTCGTCACCCTTGAGCTGGACCACGGCTTCGGGCGCGCAGGGCAGGCCCTGGGTCTGCATGAAGTCGGCCAGCTTGTGCACGGCGGCGTCGAGCTTTTCAATGACCACGGGGGCTTTGTCCACCAGCCAGATCTTGCGTTCTTCCTCGGTGGCGTTTTCACCCGAGAACAGGGCGATGGCTTCGTCCACGTTGGTTTGCTGTTGGCGGAAGTCGAGGATGTTGCCGTAGGGCTTGCTGCCATTGAGCACGCGGTTGGTGCGCGAGAAGGCCTGGATGAGCCCGTGGAACTTGAGGTTTTTGTCCACGTACAGCGTGTTCAGGTACTTGCTGTCAAAGCCGGTGAGCAGCATGTCGACCACGATGGTGATGTCGATCTTCTTGGCGGCGGGGAAGTCGGCGTTGGGCCACTGCTGGTCTTTGATGCGCTTTTGCACGTCCTGGTAGTACAGGTCGAACTCGCCGATCTGGTGGTTGGTGCCGTAGCGGGCGTTGTAGTCGGCCAGGATGCCTTTGAGCGCGGCCTTCTTGCCTTCGGGGTCTTCCTCGTTGTCGGCCTTTTCCTGCTGCAGGTCCTGCTGCAGTTGCTTCACGTCGGGGTTGCCTTCGGCCGGGGGTGAGAACACGCAGGCGATGTTGAGCGGCTGGAAGGCCGGGTCGGCCGCCTGTTTCGCTTTTTGCAGCTCGTCGAACAGACCGTGGTATTCGATGGCGTCGTTGATGCTGGCGGTGGCCAGCACGGCGTTGAAACGGCGGCCGGCGGTGGCGGTGTCGTGCTTGGCCAGGATGGCCTCGATCACGGCTCTCTTGGCCAGGGCTTCGCCGGGCTTGGGCGGATTCTTGCCTTCAGGCTTGTAGTAGTCCACGTGGAAGCGCAGCACGTTGGCGTCTTCAATCGCGTGGGTGATGGTGTAGGCGTGCAGCTGTTTCTGGAACAGGTCTTCTGTGGTCTTGAACTGACCTTCTTCGCCTTCGAACTGCTTGGCGGTGGCGTTCTTCTCGAAGATGGGCGTGCCGGTGAAGCCAAAGAGCTGGGCCTTGGGGAAGAAGGTCTTGATGGCCTCGTGGTTGTCGCCAAACTGCGAGCGGTGGCATTCGTCGAAGATGAAGACGATGCGCTTATCGCTCAGCGGTTCGAGCTGTTCCTTGTAGGTCTTGAGGTCGTTCTTCTTGCGTTGCTTGTTGCGCTTGCTGTTCTCGTCCAGCGCCAGGCCCAGCTTCTGGATGGTGGTGACGATGACCTTGTCGGCGTAGTCGTCTGACAGCAGGCGGCGCACCAGCGCGCCGGTGTTGGTGTTCTCTTCGACGCAGCCTTCCTGGAAGCGGTTGAATTCTTCGCGGGTCTGGCGGTCCAGGTCTTTGCGGTCGACCACAAAGAGGCACTTTTCGATGTCGGGGTTGTCCTTCAACAGTGTCGACGCCTTGAAGGATGTGAGCGTCTTGCCGCTGCCGGTGGTGTGCCAGATGTAGCCGTTGCCGCTGTTCTGGTGGATGCACTCCACGATGGCTTTGACCGCATACACCTGGTAGGGCCGCATCATCAGCAGCTTCTGCTCGCTGGCCACCAGCACCATGTAGCGGCTGATGGCCTGGCCCAGCGTGCACTTGGGCAAGAAGGTCTCGGCAAAGTGGTCGAGGTGGGTGATCTTCTTGTTGGCCTCGTCGGCAAACTGGTAGATCGGCAGGAAGCGCTCGTCGGCGTTGAAGGCGAAGTGCCGCGCGTTGTTGTTGGCGAAGTACCAGGTGTCGGTGCGGTTGCTGACGATGAACAGCTGCAGGAAGCACAGCAGGGTCTTGCTGTAGCCGTTGCCGGGGTCGTTCTTGTAGTCAACGATCTGCTCCATGGCGCGGCGCGGGCTGATGCCCAGCGTCTTGAGCTCGATCTGCACGCAGGGCACACCGTTGATGAGGATGAGAGCGTCGTAGCGGTGGTGGCTGTAGTCGGTGTTGATGCGCAGCTGATTGACGACCTCGAAGCTGTTTTTGCACCAGTCCTTGATGTTGACGAGGGTGTAGTTCAGCGGGGTGCCGTCGTCGCGGGTGAATGTTTCGCGCTCACGCAGCTTCCGGGACGCGGTGAAGACGTCGGGCGTGACGATTTCGTCCAGCAGGCGGGTGAACTCGCCGTCGGACAGGTGGACCCGGTTCAAGGCTTCGAACTTCTCGCGGAAGTTGCGTTCCAGCGCTGCGCGGTCCCGGATGTCGGGGCGGTACTCGTACTTGAGGCTCTGGAGCTTGCCGATGAAGCCGTACTCGATGTGCTCTTCTCTGACGACGGGGCTCGGTGCTCCGGACGACAGGTCGTAAGCAGACTTGGACGAAGGCATGGGGTAACGAACGGGATAGGCGATGGACCGACAGGCTGCGCGACGAGCGGGCGGCGACGGATTATGGCCGTTGGCCAATGAAGTGCGACGTCCTGAACGCCTCCATTTTGGCGTGAGAGGGCCCAGCATCGGCGGGATGCGTTTGCAGCCCGCCAACGCTAGAGCCAAATCTACGGCAGTACCTAAACCGTTTCGTGCCCGAAGTTGCAACGAACGCCAATGGCCGCTTATTGGCAGGCTTGCCCACATGCTTTGTGTCGGAATTGGGTCGATCTGAGACGGCCGCCGGACCTTGCAGCGGTCATTCGCCAATCATGAACTCGGCCGGCAACATTGAACGACCGGTCTAGCAATCAGACCGGACGGCCGGAGCTTGAATTCCGTTGCCCGCGTGGACCGATGCGAGGAGAAGCAACCGACCGCAACGATGCGCAGGATTCGGGCAGACGAGTGTTGCCTTGCCGGTCTAAGGTCAAGTCCCCGAAGTCTCCGGCACGGCCGCGACAACAAGCTGCATCGAGCGTCGCCCGCGCCGGGCGGCCCAGGCACTCTCGTGGAGACCCCCCCGATGGCCACACCGTGCAGACATCTCGACCAGATCGCCGTCACCACCACCGACACGCGCGTCTGCGAGGACTGCGTGAAGCTCGGCGATGACTGGGTGCACCTGCGCCTGTGCATGAGCTGCGGCCACGTCGGCTGCTGCGACTCGTCGAAGAACCGCCACGCCACGCGGCATTTCCAGCGCACCGGCCACCCGCTCGTGCGCTCCATTGAACCCGGCGAGCACTGGATCTGGTGCTACGCAGACGGGGTCATGCCGGGCGAGCTGGCGGACTGGCGCCGGGCCGGGCCTCACTGTCCCGGCAGCTTGGCCGCCAGAACGTCGACCTTCTCGATGAGCGGATCGCCGTGCTGCGCGCGCCGCTCGTGTCCATCCTCCCGCCGGCGCTGCCGCATTCGCTGTCCGACCGGCCGGGGTCGAACACCCTGCTCCTGAGCATCGCCGCGCCGTTCTTCGTCTGATCCGGCGGAACGAAGAACGGGTGCTGCTTCTTTCGTTGCAGAGGCGCGATGACAACGCTCGTCATCCCTTCGACACACGCGTTCCCTAGAGTGCCGCGTTTTCTCTTCCGGCACTCGCGACATGTCTGCTTCCCCGCGTCTTCCCTTCGTCCTGCGCCCCTTGTCTCTCGCCGTGCTCACGGTGTCCCTCATGGCCGGCTGCGGCGGCGGCGGATCGGACGGCGAGGATCTGAGCGTCGCCGTCCTGCCTGAGGCGCCCAAGGGCGTGGGCGCCGCGGAGACGGCCGCGGTGCAGGATGAGACGAAGGTGCTGCCCTTTGTCGACTTCGCCTTCACCAACCAGCGTGGCGATGCACGCTACGCCACCTTGGAGACCAACGCCGGCGTGCGCGTCGTGAGCGGCATGCTGTCGCTCTGGCAGCCGAGCACCGCGATCGTCGACGCGGGCGTCACCGCGCCCGCCAACGGCAGCTTCCCCGCAGTGACCGCTTCGACCTGGACCGGCAACCCCGGCGACGCCACCGACGGCAAGGTGCTCAACACCGCGGTGCACAACGCCAACATCCAGTACGTGATCGATGCCACCACCAAGCGCACCGAGGCGCAGGCGCTCGCCGCCTACCTCGACGACCGTCGCGGCAAGGGCGTGAGCATCAGCGACGGACTGGGTCCGCTGACCACGGCCTGGCGCACGTCCTCGGGCATGAGCACCACCATCACCGGCGTCACCGCCGATGCGACCACCGTGCTCTACAACGACGGCGGTTCCGACATCGGTACCGGCAGCGCGACCAACGCGACGCTGGGCAAGGCGGTGGACTTCGTCGGCAACGTCGGCGAGAACGCGTCCACCGAGCCCGCCAAGCGCTTCTACAAGTACGCCCGTCCGTGGCGCTGGAGCTCCAGCGTCGTGGTGGTGCCGGCGCTGATGCCCGCGCGCAGCAGCACGCCGACGACCGACGGCGGCTTCATCAGCGGACACACCGCCGAGGGCATGCGCAAGGCCCTCGCCATCGCGTACCTGGTGCCGCAGCGCTACCAGGAGATGGTCGCCCGTGCGCTCGAGATGGGCGAGAACCGCATCCTCGCCGGCATGCACTCGCCGTTGGACGTCATCGGCGGACGCATCCAGGCGCAGGCCGCCGTCGCCGCGTCCATCGCCACCGGCGCGAACAAGGGCGACCTGAAGAACGTGGCGTACCAGCAGGCCCAATCGGTGATGCAGGCCGCCGCCGGCGTGACCAGCGCCGAGGCGCTCAACGTCTATGCCCACGCGGGCACGAGCACCAACGATCGCTTCAACGATGCGACGGCCGTGCGCGCCGATGTGACGCGCCGTCTGACCTTCGGCCTGCCGACGGTCGGCGACGTCACGAAGGCGGCGGTCGTGCCCAAGGGCGCGGAGGTGCTGCTGGAGACGCGCCTGCCGTACCTGGACGCGACGCAACGCCGCGTCGTGCTGAAGACCACCGCGTTGCCCTCGGGCTCGCCGCTGGTGGATGACGCGGAGGGATGGGGCCGCCTGAACCTGTTCGCCGCCGCGGACGGCTTCGGCGCGTTCAACGGCGATGTGGTGGTCGTGATGGATGCGGCCAAGGGCGGATTCCACGTGAGCGATGCCTGGCGCAACAACATCGCCGGCGTGGGCAAGCTGACCAAGCAGGGCAGCGGCACCTTGCGCCTGTCGGGCGCCAACGTCTACAGCGGCGGCACGCAGGTCGACGCCGGCACGCTCTCCGCCGAAAGCGCCTCGGCGCTGGGCAAGGGCGATGTCTACCTGGCCGGCGGGACGCTCGCCAGCAAGGCAGCGGCGCCGTTGGGCATCGCGGGTCGTTTCAGCCAGCGCAGCGCTGCCGGTCTGCAGGTGCAGGTGGGCCCGAATGGCGCCGGCAAGCTGGTCGTGACCGGCGACGTGGCCATCGAATCGGGCGCCGCGCTGACGGTCAAGTTCGCTGCCGGCTTCACGCCGAAAGCGGGCGACACGATTGAACTGATCACGACCGCGGGCCGACTGGCGGGGCGCTACGGCACGCTGACGGTCGACGGATTCAGCAAGGTCACGACCAGCTATGACAGCAACAAGCTCAGTGTGCGACTGGACGGCTGAGAGTAGCTGCGGGCGTCTGACAGTTCGGTCGCGTTGGTGCCCCGCGGCGCAGCGATCGCGCTGCTGTTGGCAATCGGCGGGTGCCTGCCGGGTGGCGACTCGATTCAGATTCGCAGGCGCGTATGGGGCAGTTGCGACGGTAGGGCGGCTTCAGGCTGGAAGCGGACGGTCGGATCCTCGCGCTGGACCCGAGCCCTCTAGCGACAGTTTGGCGCGTGAGCGCTTGGCGGCCCACGCTGTTTCCCTTCCGCGCCTCTCCTAACGACCCATCGGCGGAGTGGGCTCGCGCGGATCACTCTGCCCGGCGC
>Ga0065165_1000245_pt1 | contig 93370 bp, 98 predicted proteins | sample AraplaMF_Cvi_mMF_FD_63813 | JGI IMG/M metagenome (GOLD analysis project Ga0065165, IMG submission 63813) | Arabidopsis root microbial communities from the University of North Carolina, USA - plate scrape MF_Cvi_mMF (version 2) (version 3) | ecosystem: Host-associated > Plants > Roots >... | reverse complement strand
GTAGTCGCTCTTCTCGAAGCCTTCGGACCAGAGCAGGCGCTGCATGCCCACCCGGATCTCGCCCGCGCGCTGGTTGGCGGCGGGGATGTCGCGCGGGAACAGGCGCTTCGGCGGCCGGGGCCCCTCGCCGTTGGGGTGCAGGATCTCCTTGATCCGCGCGCGGTGGGCGATCTCGCGTTCGTCACGGTCCAGGTCGCGGCGGAGCTTGGCCTCCAGGGCGATGGACTGGCGCACGGTGCGGGCCACCTGGTGGAAGCCGGCGGCCAGGCTCACGCGCTCGGCCTTGTCCTCTGAGGCGAGGGCGTCCTCCTGCAGGGCGCAGGCGAGCGCATGTCCCCGCTCGGCCAGGTCGGCGAGGAGGCGGCTGTGGCGCTCGGTCATGTCTGCGAGAGACGGCATTAGAACATAATGAGAACATGAGGTCCCGCGGGGAGTCAAAGTTTCTTTGCCGACTCCTCTCCCCCCACACGAAGTGGGAGGGGAGAGGGTAGGGAGAGGGGCGACGCTGGGCTGTCGGCTGGCAGGCTGGTTCAGCCAGGATCCTCGCTGGACCGGGAGCGGAAGCTTCGACGCCGAGCCGTGCCGGAGCCGGCGACCTGGGCGCTAATGATCCTGGGCTTCGGCGGCGCGGGCGCGATGCTGCGGTCGCGGCGGCGTGGGGCGGTGGGGGTTTAGGGGGGGCGAAGTCCGGCGTGGAGTGTGCGCCGTTTGGCCGTCATGATCCTTCACCTCCCCCGCGAAGCGGCGGGAGGGGGACCGCTCGCCGACCCCGGCCTCGAGCCGGGGGGAGAGCGAGTGGTGGAGGGGGCGAGCGGCCGCGCACGCCCTTCAGTGTCATCCCGGTTTTGGCCGCAGGCCAAAGACCGGGACCCAACAGCGCCAGATGGAGCCAGATAGAGCGCTGTGGCGACGCTCGGGCCTACGGGCAGACGCGGAGCTGCTGGGTCCCGGTCTTCGCTTCGCGAAACCGGGATGACACGGAGAGAGTGTGTGGAGGAGGCTCGCCCCCTCCACCAACCGCTCTTCGGCCGGCTGGCGCCGTCCTCGGCGGCCGGTCCCCCTCCCGCCGCTGCGCGGGGGAGGTGAGGGGCCCGCCCCTAATGCTCCCAGCCCGGCGTCGGCCCCGCCGCGCCCGGCGGGTCGTCGTCGCCCTCCACCATGTCGCTGATGAGGTCGAGTTCGCGGCGGACGCGGGCCCAGGTGCGGGCTTCGGCGGGAGTGGCGGCGGCGCCGAGGTCGGCGTCGGCCATGGCGAAGACGGTTCGCAGCTCGTCCAGCAGGTGGCGGTCCTTGACGGCCAGGAGGCCGATCATCGCCCTCAGGAGCTTGCCCTGCGCCGCCACGGTGGCGGCGAGGTCGGTCGCCGGGGTGTCCATTCGTTTGCTCGCGTCCCTCGCGTGCCCCTCTGGGCGTGCATGGGGCGAAGAACGGCGTTCGGGCCCGGGCGTTCCAAACCGGGTGTCGACTTCCCGACAAAGTGGCGCTCGCGGGCGTGCGGTCTACCCAGGGCGGCGAAAAATGGACCGTGGAAGGCCCGGCCGGCGTCCCGCATCGGGACGCCGCAACATGGTTCAGGAAAGGCGTTAACGCGTAAGCTTACTCGGGATCGCCCCTCGGCCGGCGGGGATCAGGCGCCCGCCGATGGCCGGATACCGGTCAGCCTACAGGTCCGCACACCCGCCGCCCCGTGCAGGCGGCCGTCGTGGCGCGGACGCCGCCGCTCAGGTGCGGGCGGCGATGGCTTCCAGGGTCTGGACGCGGCTGTCCAGGTCCTCGACGAGCTGGCGGGCCACCTCGCGGATGCCGGGCGCATAGGCGTCGCCGCCCTCGGCGATCTCGGCGGCGAGCTGCTCCAGGTCGACCATGGCGGCCGAAAGCGCCTTCACGTGGTCGCGGGCGAGCTGACGGGCCTCGGCCTGCAGCCGGCGCACGCGCTCGGAGACGGTTTCAGTCTTCGGCGTGACGATCTTCAGGTCGTTGTCGGCAACGACAGAGAGAGACGGTGACATCTTTATATACCTCAATCTGATCCCCAAGGTTGTACGGCCCATGACCCCCGACGGATCACGACGCGGCCGCAGCCTTGCTTCTCGAACCTACGTCCAGAGACAGCACAGGTTCCCTGTCTCCCGCATGAACGGCGCCAGTTAACTCTGGTACAGGGAGAGGTGGGGATTCGAGGTCACGGTTGTTAGTTAACCGATGGTGTTAGGTGTCCTGCCCGGATGGAAGGGGTGGGGGCGGAAAGGCGTCTGCCTCCAAGCCCAGACCGCCCGATATCAATTCCAGATCAACAGCACATCGGCCCTGAGCGTTCTGCCCAATCGAGAACACAAGCCGGTCACCGATTCGAAGCCGGTCAAAGTCGGTCGTTCGCCCAAAGAAATTTCGATGGAAGAAAAGGCGCTCGCCATTCTCCGCATCCAGAAAACCATACGGCTGATTGTTGGGTAGGCCCGAAACAAATCCGATACCGGAATATCCCTCAGACAGATCCGTCCGGGCCGCGTTGAGTTTCTCGTAGAGACTTCCTATTGCGTTTTGAATATCTAACCCAATGGGAGATTTCCCTTCTACCAACGCCATCCTGTTGGCGGTATTGAGTATTATTCTTATATTTCGATCTATTCTGTGATCAATCGCGTGTGGTGGGATTGATTTGGCATACTCGGCAAGTCCGCATATTTGATCTCTTACTGCCTCCGCATCTCTTCTAGCGTAGGCCGAATCTGCTATTCGAACAAATGTCTGAACAAAGATGTCATAGTATATCCGCGAAAGTCTTGCGTTTCGTGCTTGCGATACGTCGATATCCGTTAGCTCGCCAACTGCCTTGGTGTGCTCGTGCATGTGCAAATAGGCTCTTGCGAGCTCTACTCGGATCGATATCTCCGAAGAATCTAAGAGCTTTGCTTCCAATAGCTGGTCGCATGCGGCTGATGGGTCGTCAGAGAAACGAAGTAGAAATCCAGCGTACAACACTCGAAGTGGTGGATAGTCCGGCTTTAGCGCGATAGCTTCTTCATACGCCGCTTGAGCTCGAATGATGTTTCCGCTCTGAGTAGCGGCAAACGCTTCGACGCGAAGAACTTCAAAATACGTAGGTGTGAGCTGCTTCGCCTTTTCTATCTCAAGAAAAGCACCATCAAAAATATTCTCCTTTATGAAATATAGAGCCCGCCGTAGAAAACTCGCAGATACTGCGTCCGTGGACGCAAAATCGCGACGTATATATATTCTACTCGGATCATAGTAGAATGTATTATCTTGTGCAATTTCCGCCGCTTGTTGCGCGCGAAGTAGCGATGTTTGTCTTGATCTGATGTGTGATTGCCGAGATTCTGAGAGTCTATGATATCGACTCAGGTAGGTTAGGGCTAGCGGCGATATCTGATATCGATCTTCCTCACCAAATTTTCCGGTGCTGATCAATATCAAGTTGGAAGTCAGAAGTTCTCGAAGGCCGTCTTGTATAATAGAGGGGTCAATGTCAGATATGTAATGTATCGAGGCGGGCGACTGTTGCCTGCTAGTGACAACGAGAACATCAAGTATATCTCTGGCGTTCGCGGACAATTTATCTGCGACATTTTCTAGACAAAATTTGAGAAAGGCCTTGGGTTCGGCTAGCAACCGTTGAGGAGGAGCGCCGGCAGCAACTGCTTGAACAAACCACTTTATACCGAGAGGGTTGTGTTGAAGTCTCGTACAGTAGGATTTTACAGCCTCTCCACCTGCTGTAAGCAGGGCATTCTGACGCCAAACCGACGCCACTCGACGGAAGTAGGCTTCCGATTCCTTGGCTGTCAGACTTCCTACCGGCACTGTAAAATCATATGCGCCAAGTCCTACGCGTGACGTGAATAGAACTTTGCTACCGGATGGAATATCTCTAACAAAATTTCTGATCTTCTCGTCGAGAACCGTTTCTAAATTATCCACGATAAGCAATATCTTGAACTTGGAAAGCATGTCGAGGACTTGAGAGAATGGATCGGAACTTACCGATTCGCCAAACATATCCAAAGCGCCAGCGGCGATGCCGAGTGAAGTCGATATGGAGCCTTTAATCTCGGTGATATCTGATTGCGTGAGCGTGTTAGTCTTGGCTGTTGTCCATATTATTGCGTCAAATGGACAAGTGGTTCCGCTCATAATATCGTAGGCGGCATTTAGAGTCAGTGCGGTCTTCCCAACGCCGCCAATGCCAAGAACAGTTATAACCGGATATGGTCCCCGAAGAGCTTTCGTGAGTTCTGCGACTTGTTCGCGGCGCCCCATAAATCCCGTGTCTTCAAAATCTGGGGTGGGGAGATTGTGAAGAACGTCGGAGCGATCTTCGGCCGAAAATATTGCTGCGTAGGCCGCCACAGCTTCGCCGCCTCGGCCAATTTCGCGACAGAGCTCGGCAGTCCTAGGCCACGATGCAGGTGATTTCTGCACTAGAGACCGAGTGAGGTCGGATACGAGGGGCAAATCTTCGAATTGAAGTGGCCTCATGTGCATTACGCGGTTGCGCACGGCGGGCAATTGTTCGAGCTGCCCGGCGAGCGACGTGAGGGATGCGCCCAGGTCCTTTGGTAGAAGGCTTTTGCTGCCGAGCAACGCGCGGATAGAATCTCCGAGATCCGTGTATTCGATGAGATGCCTATCGTTGGCGGACTCCGACGGATATATTTTTGAAAAGCGCTCTATCGCCGTTCTTGCTGCTTCATCACCGATCAGTTCGGCAAGCGGATGCTCCGGAAGAATTTTCTCGACTAGGAGCTCTCGGGCGTCCATCTCGAATACGGATAGGACTGCGAATATAGTGAGCCTTTGGACGCTGACGGTCACGGTGTTCCCCCCAACCCTGACCTGCAAATCATTGGATTGCTACGCCAAGCCGTCAAGCGGCGATGTCAGGATGCTCAGGCCGGGAGCCTCATTGGCGCTCAGCCCCCCTCCGCGATCCCGATCTTCGCGCCCGGCGCTTCCACGATCCGGTAGCTCTGGCCGGCCTTCAGCGGGCCGAACTTCAGGGACGTGCTTCGGTCGCAGACGAGGATGAGTTCGCGTCTCGGGTCGAAGGCGTCGGACCAGGTCTTGCCCGGGCGGATGGCGAGCTTGGTGCGGGCGCGGCCGTCGACCAGCAGGGTGCAGTAGGCGACCCGTTCGGCTTGCGTGTTGGTGACGGCGAGCAGCGGCTTGTCGGGCTCGCCGGCGCGGGCGGCCGGCGGCGCCAGGAGCGCGGCGGCGGCGAGGGCGGCGAGGATCGGCAGGCGGGTCGGCATGGCGGCGGGTCCCCGGAGCTTGAGCTGGTGGAAGCGTCGGGGCCGGGGCGGCGCGGTGTCAAGACGAGCGGACGATGTTCTGCGACGAGCGGTCGGTGAGGCCTGTTCGTGTGGTTCGTGTGGTTCGTGGACCAAGTTTCCGGCGCCGGCGCGGGCGGGACGGCTCAGGATCTGTCCACGAACCACACGAACCACACGAACCACACGAACGCCGCCGCGAGGCGCATGGCGCGCGGTGGCGGCGGGCTTCGTAGCGCCGCTGCGCGGCCTGTCCGTGTGGTCCGAGGCTGGAAAGCGGGAAGCCTGGGTCCCCGCCTTCGCGGGGATGAGCGGGGGAGGTGTGGCGGGGGCGGGCGCGGCCTGGAGTTGACCCGCCGCGCGGCGGCTGGTCCTGTCGCGAGCTGTGCTGTGGGGGCTTTGCGTATGACGGCGGGGGTTGTGGACAGCGAGCGGCCGACCGTGGGCCGGGGCGAGCGGATCGGGACGGTGGCCATCGTGACCGGGGCGGCCCGGCGGCTGTGGGCCGGCGGCTGGCGGACGCTGGCGCTGTGGGCGGCCATCGCCGGGATCGGCTGGGGCCTGCAGGCGGCCGCGGCGGCGGCGGGCGTGAACATCACCGGGACCGCGCCGGGGCCGGGCTATTTCGCCTATCTGCTGACGAGCGCGGCGCTGTCGGGCGTGGGCGCGGCGCTGGCGCTGCGGCTGTTCGTGCGCGGGCCGGCGGATTGGCTGGCGTTCGACCGCGGGCTGCTGATGGGCGCGGCGACGATGGCGGGGGTGACCCTGGCCTTCGCGGGCCTGTCGCAGGCCTCGCTGGCGATGCAGCGGAGCGGGAACCCCGCGCTGGTGATGGGCGGCGGCGTCGGCTTCCTGTTCGTCTACCTGGGCGCGGTGTTCGTGGGCCTGCGGCTGAACCTGTGGCCGATCGGGCTGATCATGGGCCGGCGGCTGAGCGCGGGCGCGGCGTGGCGGCTGATGCGCAAGGCCACGCGCGGGCTGCTGCTGGGCTATCTCATCTACATGATCCCGTTCGCGTTCGTGATGGCCGCCAACTGGGGCGCGCTGTCGGCCGGGCGGACGCCGGGCGGCTGGGGACAGGGCCTGTTCCTGATCGTGGGGGCGGCCTACGGCATCGCCGCCTACGCCATGTCGGCGGTGCTGTACGCGCTGCGGGTGGAGAACCCGGCGACCGTGGCCGACGTGTTCGACTGAGGGGGCACGGATGACGGCGGGGGTGTTGGGCGAGTCGGCGCAGGGCGCGCCGGCGGGGCGGATTTCGGCGGCGACGCAGGTGCGGGGCGCGGTGGCGCGGATCGGCGCGGCGTGGCGGCCGTTAGGCGTGTTGCTGGCCGTGCTGATCGCGGCGCAGATGGGCTTCTACGAGCTGGACGTGAAACTGGCGGGGCTCAACCGGGCCGGCGCAGGCTTCACCCTGTCGCAGGTGGGCGCGATCATCGCGCGGACGCTGACGGTCAACCTGGTGACGACGGTGATGCTGCGCGTCCTGCTGGAGGGCGCCGGCGCCTGGCGGCGGGTCGACGGGCGGTTCTGGGGCGCGGTGGCGCTGTTCTGGCTGGCGGACGGGCTGCTGACGGCGAGTGGCTATGCGTGGGGCGAGGTGCAGCGGAGCGCGATCCTGCAGCGCCAGCTCTGGATCTGGCCGCTGACCGCGGCGATCTATCTGGTGGCCTACTGCGGGCTCGCCCGCCTGACGCTGTGGCCGGTCGGGGCGCTGATGGGGCGCGAGGACGTCACGGCGGCCAGGTCCTGGCGGCTCATGCGGCGGGCGACGCGGGGCTACTTGCTGGCGCACCTCGTGGTGGTGATCCCCATGGTGGTGGCGAACGTCGGATGGGTCGCCTGGAGCGTGACCAACGACCCGCAGGCGCCGACGCCGCTGCACGCCATTCAGCAGGGCCAGAAGGCGTTGGCCGCGGTGATGGGCCTCTGGAGCGCGGCCCTGATCGCGACGATCTACCAGCTCCGCGTCGAGAACCCGGCGACCGTCGCCGACGTGTTCGACTAAGGGCTTCGCGCGGCGCTACCGCCTCGCGCGGCCCTTCTTGCGGAACTCGTCGGCCTTTTCCTGGCGGACTTCGGCCTTGAGGCGTTTGACGGCGCCCTTGTCGGCAGTCTCGCCGTCCTTGGTCAGCATCTCGTTGGCGAATTCCAGGTCCATCATCTTCAGGCGCTTGATCTCGTCGCGCAGGCGCGCGGCGGTCTCGAACTCCAGGTTGGCGGCGGCCTCGCGCATGCGGGACTCGAGGTCCTTGAGCGTGGCCTTGAAGTTGTCGCCGAAGAACGGCTTGTCGCCCTCGGCGACGCCGGCCGGGACGGTGACGTGGTCCTTCTCGTAGTGGCTGGCCAGGATGTCCTTGATCTGGCTCTTCACGCTCTCGGGCGTGATGCCGTGCTCGAGGTTGTAGGCCTCCTGCTTCTCGCGGCGGCGCTTCGTCTCGGCCATGGCGCGTTCCATGGAGCCGGTGATGCTGTCGGCGTAGAGGATGACGCGGCCGTCGACGTTCCGGGCCGCGCGGCCGATGGTCTGGATCAGCGAGGTCTCCGAGCGGAGGAAGCCTTCCTTGTCGGCGTCGAGGATGGCGACCAGGCCGCACTCGGGGATGTCCAGGCCCTCGCGCAGCAGGTTGATGCCGACCAGGATGTCGAAGGCGCCGAGGCGCAGGTCGCGGATGATCTCGATGCGTTCGAGGGTGTCGACGTCGGAGTGCATGTAGCGGACGCGCAGGCCCTGCTCGTGCATGTATTCGGTGAGGTCCTCGGCCATCTTCTTGGTGAGGACGGTGACGAGGGAGCGGTAGCCCTTGGCGGCCGTGTCGCGCACCTCGGCGATGACGTCGTCCACCTGGCTGAAGCCGTCCTTGCTGACCGGGCGGACCTCGACCGGCGGGTCGATCAGGCCGGTGGGGCGGATCACCTGCTCGGCGAAGACGCCGCCCGACCGCTCCATCTCCCACGGGCCGGGGGTGGCCGAGACGAAGACGCTGTCCGGCCGCATGGCGTCCCATTCCTCGAACTTGAGGGGGCGGTTGTCGATGCAGGAGGGCAGGCGGAAGCCGTATTCGGCCAGGGTGAACTTGCGGCGGTAGTCGCCCCGGTACATGCCGCCGATCTGCGGCACGGTCTGGTGGCTCTCGTCGACGAAGAGCAGGGCGTTGTCGGGGATGTATTCGAAGAACGTCGGCGGCGGCTCGCCCGGCCGGCGGCCGGTGAGGTAGCGGCTGTAGTTCTCGATGCCGGCGCACGAGCCGGTGGCCTCGATCATCTCGATGTCGAAGGTGGTGCGCTGTTCGAGGCGTTGCGCTTCGAGGAGTTTGCCGTTGGCCACGAGCCAGTCGAGGCGCTCCTTCAGCTCGACCTTGATCTGGTTGATGGCCTGGCGGAGCGTCGGCCGCGGCGTGACGTAGTGGCTGTTGGCGTAGACGCGCACGCCGGTCAGGTCGTTGGTCTTGCGGCCGGTGAGCGGGTCGAACTCGGTGATGGCCTCGATCTCGTCGCCGAAGAGGCTGATGCGCCAGGCGCGGTCCTCGTAGTGGGCGGGGAAGATCTCGATGGTGTCGCCGCGGCGGCGGAAGGTCCCGCGCTCGAAGGCCTGGTCGTTGCGCTTGTACTGGAGGGCCACGAGGTCGCCCATCAGCTTCTTCTCGTCGATCCGGTCGCCCGGCTTCACGTCGAAGGTCATGGCCGAATAGGTCTCGACCGAGCCGATGCCGTAGATGCAGCTGACCGAGGCCACGACGATGACGTCGTCGCGTTCCAGGATCGCGCGGGTGGCCGAGTGGCGCATCCGGTCGATCTGCTCGTTAATCGAGCTGTCCTTCTCGATGTACGTGTCAGTCCGAGGGACATAAGCCTCTGGCTGATAATAATCGTAGTAGCTGACGAAGAATTCGACCGCGTTCTCGGGGAAGAAGCTCTTGAACTCGCTGTAGAGCTGGGCGGCGAGGGTCTTGTTGGGCGCGAGGATCAGGGCGGGACGCTGGGTCTGCTCGATGATCTTTGCCATGGTGAAGGTCTTGCCCGAGCCGGTGACGCCCAGCAGGACCTGGTCGCGCTCCTGCGCCTCCACGCCCGAGACCAGCTCGGCGATGGCGGTGGGCTGGTCGCCGGCGGGCTGGTAGGCGCTCGCCAGCTTGAACCTGATCCCGCCCTCGCTCTTCTCCGGGCGCACCGGGCGGTGCGGCTTCCAGAGCATGGGCATGGTGTTCTCGTCGTAGTCGAAGGCGGCCGACATGTCGGCGACCCCGGACGGCGTGGAAGAGGCTGGCATGGCGTCCAAGGTAGGCGCTCCCGGGCAGGTTCGCCACATCCTGCGCACGGGCCTGCTGACAGCAGAGTGTCAGCAGCGGGCGGGCCCCGTCAGGCGGCGCGGTCGTAGAGGGCGAACGGCCGGCGGCGGACGGCTTCAGCCTGGGGCGGCCGGGCGGCGCCGGCGAAGAAGTAGGCGACCTCCACGTCCAGGGCGCAGGCCAGCTTCCAGAGCATGGCGACCGCGATGCGGTTGCTGGCGCACTCGTACTTCTGGATCTGCTGGAAGCGCACGCCGACGGCCTCGGCGACCTGCTGCTGGGTGAGGCCGAGCAGCCGGCGGCGGCGGCGGAGCTGGCGGCCCACCAGGATGTCCACGTCGTCGGTCATGATCGTCACGCCCTGCGAATTCAACTACCGGGACATGTACCGGAGACAACCGGAAGGCGTGACCGAGCTTGTCCCGAGCCCAGCCGATTTCTTGCCGAGCCGGGGCGGCAGGCTGACAGTTGCGCGACGGCGTGGGAGAGTGCCGGCCCATGAGCGCGCCCGTGCAGAGCCTTCCCGCCTGGATGTACACCGACCAGGCCTTCTTCGAGCGCGAGCGGCAGACGATCTTCCGCACGGCGTGGCAGGTGGTGTGCCACCTGAACGACATCCCGGAGGCCGGCGACTACCAGGCCTTCGACTTCCTAGGCGAGAAGGTGCTGACCGTTCGGGGCGCGGACGGCGAGGTGCGCAGCTTCCACAACACCTGTCGGCATCGCGCCTCGCGGCTGGCGGACGGCAACCAGGGCAATTGCGGCCACCGGATCGTCTGCCCCTACCACGCCTGGAGCTACGGCCTGGACGGGCGACTGGCGAACGTCCCGAAGTGGCAGGGGTTCGAGGGTCTGGACCCCGTGCAGCACGGGCTGAAGCCGATAGAGCAGGAGATCTTCCTGGGCTTCGTCTTCGTGCGCTTCGAGCCGGGCCTGCCCAGCGTGGCCGAGATGATGGCGCCCTACGCCGAGGAATTGGCGCCGCACTGCCCGCCGGACCTGGTCCCGCAGGGGCGGGTGACGCTGCGGCCGCGGCCGGTGAACTGGAAGAACATCTCGGACAACTATTCCGACAGCCTGCACATCCCGGTGGCGCACCCGGGGCTGACGCGCCTGTTCGGGGCCAGCTATGGCATCGAGGCCGCGCCCTGGGTCGACAAGATGTGGGGCGACGTCCAGGAGACGCCGTCCAGCAACTGGGTGGAGCGCAACTACCAGGCCCTGCTGCCGGCCTTCGACCACCTGGAGGGCCGCGAGCGGCGGCGGTGGAACTACTACAAGCTCTGGCCGAACGTGGCGTTCGACGTCTACCCGGACCAGATCGACTTCATGCAGTTCATCCCGATCTCGCCGACCCAGACCCTGATCCGCGAGATCGCCTACGTCCGCCCCGACGCGCGGCGCGAGGTGAAGGCGGCGCGGTACCTGAACTGGCGCATCAACCGGCAGGTCAACGCCGAGGACACCGTGCTGATCAAGCGGGTGCAGGACGGCATGGAGAGCTCGGGCTACGAGACCGGCCCGCTGGGCCCGTCCGAGGTGTGCCTGCGGAGCTTCGCCGAGAAGCTGACCGCGATGACGGGCGTGGCGGAGGCGGCGGAGTAGGCTGAACAGTTCCTGCCCCTGCGGGGGAGGAACTTTACGAAGCTCGACCGATCCCCGGTTTCCGCCGTAGGCTGCGCTGCTGGGGGAGCGTAGCGATGGAGCGTGAGTTCAGGGCCGCGTTGGCGGCGGTGGGCGGGCTGGCGCTGAGCCTGCTGTTCGCCGTGATCGCCTTCCGGGTGATCGTGCCGGCGGTCCTGGAGGCCCATTTCGAAGGCAGCACGCTGGCGGCGACGGCCGTGGGCTTCGCCATGGCGGCGGGCGTGATCGTGTTCACCGCCTACTGGATCCGCCTCGTCGGCCGGCTCTTGAGGCCGTCCGCCCCCGATGCGCCGACCAAAACGGACGAAGGCAAACCATGAGCAATCTGAACAGCACGGTCGGCCGCCTGAAGGGGCGCATGAGGTTCGTGGGGCTCACCATCGTGCTGGGCGGGTTCCTGTTCGTGGCCGGCTGCACGGTGCTGAGCCACGCCACCACGATCCAGTCCGGCGAGGCCGGCATCCTCAACAAGACCTTCGGCAGCGGCGCGGGCGTGCAGCTTCAGGAGCTGGGGCCCGGCTGGCACTGGCGGGGCATCGGCGAGCGGATCATCGTCTATCCCACCCGCCAGCGGGTCTATTCGTTCACGCGCGAGAGCAACGCCGACGGCAAGGAGAACGAGGAGATCGCCTTCGCCGACCAGACCGGCCTGCCGATGACGGCGGACGTGAACCTGACGATCAAGGTGCGCGACGACAAGGCTGCCGACCTCTACGCCGAATACCGGCTGCCGTTCGACGAACTGATCGACAACCCGATCCGCAACGACGTGCGCTCGTTCCTGGCCCGGGAGGCCGAGAAGGTGCCGGTGTCGTGCAGCCTGGCGACGAGTACGCCGCAGCCGGCGGCGGAGGGCGGGGCCGGCGCCCCGACCGCGAGTTGCCCGGGGTCGCTGATGGGGCAGGGGCGCCAGGCGGTGCTGCAGAAGGCCTTCGTGAACCTGCGGGCCAAATGGGCGGCCAAGGGCGTCGAGATCAGCGACATGCAGTGGATCGGGCCGATCCGCTATCCCGAGGCGATCACCAACGCCATCAAGACCCGCACCGAGGTCGAGCAGCGGACGCTGGCGGCGCAGCAGCGCAAGGCCGAGGCCGAGGCCAACGCCGCGGCGCAGATCGAGACCGCCCGCGGCATCGCCGAGTCCACCCGCCTGCGGGGCGAGGCGCTGCGGGCCAACCCGGAGATCATCGACCAGATCTACGCCGAGCGCTCCGCCGGCCTCTGCCCGCCGCGCGCGACCACCTGCATCCTGGGGGCGGGGGCGTGGGGACTGGTGCCGCAGGAAGGGAAGTAGGAGGCGGGAAGTCTAGGGCTTCTCCGGTGGCGTGGCCCGACGCCGTGGCCCCGAGCTTTCCGATCGCGCGAAGCTTTTGATCGTGTCGCGCATCGCGAAAATGAAGTCTCTGAGGACGCTCGGAACCGGTACGTCCAAGAAAGAGCAGGCAAGAGCGCCTACCATCGGGATGCAGCTCGCGATTGCCGCGTAGGCTAGCGGTCCTGCCTTTTGCTCGACCGCGAGGTGGAGGGCGTAGATCAACGCCGGCACCATGAGCGCCATCAGCAGGCCGGCGAGGCCTCTCACCTTTTCCATGCCACTCACGACGGCTTCTCCGTCGGCGGCAGGACACCCAGCTCCCGATATTGCGCCTCGACCTGAGCGACGTTGGCGACAAGCCACTGCCGCAAGATGGCGGACGCGGCATCCGATCTGCTGCGGCCGTGGAAGCCGGTTCGAACCACGCGGTCCAAGAGAGTCAGGTGCAGAAGGTCCAGGGTCAGCGTGAAGCTGGCGCTCTCGACATCGGATCGCCGCCCCCTTGCCACCTGCCGTCCTCCGCTTCCGCGGACATGCCCCCATGGCACGCACCCAGGACGAATCTTGACCGGCGTTCACCACCAATTGTCAATTAATTAAGGGTTAACGCAGATCCAAATCGATTTAAATCGAATCCGTTCACAATATGTTCCAAGCAACGACAAATGATCGGATGTCTTCGGCAGGTCGTTGACCGTGCAAGAGCGCTGTCTACCGCCGCTCATTCAGCCAGTCCCGCACCGTGGTGTTCACCAGCTTCTCGGCGTCGTGCTGGACGAAGTGGCCGGCGGCAGGGGCCATGACGATGGTGGTGTCGGCGTCGACGTAGTTCCACGTGCCGGAGTGGCCGGCGGCGTTGAGGGCGGTGTCCTTCATGCCGTGGATGACGAGGACCGGAACCTTCACGCGCTGGTTCGGCGGGTTCATCGCCGCCGGGGGCTGGGTGGCCTCGCCAGTCCCGCGCGGATAGTTGGCGCGGTAGTAGTTCATCATGGCGGCGAAGTCGGAGCGCTTCATGGCTTCGACCTGCTCGGCCTTCGCCTTGGGGTCCTTGACCCAGTTCGCGAGGCCCTCGGCCGTGAGGTTCTTCTCCGAGCCCTCCTGCTGGAAGACGCGAGCGTAGTTGGAGCCTTCCTGCTGGGCCTTGTTGGTGGCCAGTTCGCGGGCCATGCCGGCGGGGTGGGGCACGCTCATGATGACGAGCTTGTTGACGAGGTCGGGCCGCGCGAACGTGGTCTGCCAGGCGATGGCGGCGCCCCAGTCGTGGCCGATGACGATGGCGTCCTTCTGGCCCTCGGCGGCGATGACGGCGGCCACGTCGCCGATCAGGTTGGGCATGGCGTAGGCGGCGACGCCCTGCGGCTTGTCCGAGAGGTTGTAGCCGCGCAGGTCCATGGCCGCGGTGCGGTAGCCGGCCTTGTTCAGCTCGGCCATCAGCGGCTTCCAGGTGCCCCAGTAGTCGGGGAAGCCGTGGATCATCACCACAAGCGGGCCCTTGCCGTCGACGACGTAGTGGATCTTCACGGCGCCGTTCGTGGCGGTCTTGTCCTGCGGCGCAGCGACGGCCGGCGCGGCGGCGGTGAGGGCGAGGGCGGCCGCGACGGCGGCGAGGCTGCGGATCATCGGACGTTCCCCTTATGATTTACGGCGTAGACTAGCGGGCCCGTCAGCCGAAGAACAGGCTCCACATCACCCGGCCGGGCACGAGGGTGAAGGCCGCCGCGCCCACCAGCATCAGCCAGAACAGCCAGAGCATCAGCGCGCGGTGGCGGCGCACGGCATGGGTCCTGGCGGCATGGGCGGCGAAGGGCAGCAGCGCCAGGGTCAGGGCCGAGGAGATGTGGATGGGCGACAGGTGGCCCATCAGGCTGGTGAGGAAGAAGGACGAGCCGGCGACCCCGGCCATCAGGGCGATCCAGACCCAGCCGGCGGCGCGGTGGAACGGCGCGCCCTTGCGGCTGGTCAGCATGACGCCGCCCAGCACCAGGGCGGCGCTCGCCAGCAGGACGTGGAGGACCACGACGGGCGGCTGGGCGAGGAGCAGGCCGAAGTCCGGGGCGTGCAGGCCGTGGCCGCGGCCGGCGGCGCGCAGGATGCCGGGCCCGTTCAGGCCGACGATCACGACGCCGAGCGTCAGGCTGGCGGCGCCGGCGGCGATGAGGAGCAGGCGCAGGCGCCCGTTGCGGTTCGGGGCTGGGAGGTCGGTCATGGCGGGAAGGCTCCGGTTGCGATGGGCCGGAGTTGGCGAGGCGGCCTTGTCGCCCGCCAGGGCGGATGCGCGAGCCCGCCCGCGCGCTTCGCGAGGCGGCCGGCGCGCCGGTTCACGAAGCGCGGGACGGCCGGTAGTCTTCGGCACATGAGCGCGTGGGGCGAGGTGATCGGCGGTCCGAGGACGTGGGCGCGGGAGCTCGGCCTGGCCGCGTTCGTCGGGCTGGCGCTGGCCTTCATCGGGCCGTTCGGCAGCTACGCGCGGCCGCTGGAGGTGCGGCTGCTGGCGTCGGTGAGCTACGGCGTGGCGGGCTCGGTGGTGTTCTGGCCGACGCTGCGGGCGGCGCTGATGCTGGGTCGGCGGGCGCGCCTGCCCGAGCCGTTCGCCGCGGTGCTGGGGCTGGCGGCCGCCTCGCTCCCGGTGACCGGCGTGGTGCTGTTGCTGCGGCCGTTGGTGGCGCCGGGCGGGAGCGGGGTGGCGTCGGCCAGCCTCTATTTCGCGGTGCTGGCGCTGGCCCTGCCGCTGGGCCTGGCGGTGCTGTTCGTGGGGCGGTGGGCCGAGCCGCGGCGCGAAGCTGTGGCCGCGCCGGAATTCGTGGCCGAGGCGCCGGTGGAGGGGCCGCGCGTGCTGGCCCGCGTGCCGCTCAAGGCCCGGGGCGAGTTGCTGGCCCTGCAGGCCGAGGACCACTACGTGCGCATCCACACCAGCGCCGGCGATGCGCTGGTCCTGATGCGGCTGGCCGACGCGGTGGCCGAGGCGGACGGGATCGAGGGGCTGCGGGTCCACCGCTCGTGGTGGGTGGCGCGGGCGGCGGTGCGCGACGCCAGGGCCGAGGGCCGCCGCGCGACGCTGACGCTCAGCAACGGGGTGAGCGCGCCCGTGACCCGCGAGGTCGTGCCGGAGATCCGCCGGCTGGGCTGGCTCTAGATCCCCAGGGCCGGGGCGAGGCGGAGCCAGAGCTGCTGGTCGAAGGCCTTGTCCGGTGCGGCCTGGCCCATGCGGACGACGACCAGCTTGCGGCTGGGGACGACGTAGAGCTTGCGGTCCATGGCGCCCAGGGCGGCGACGAGGTCGGCCGGGGCGGCTGGGATCAGCGGCCCCTCGGTGCGGTTGGCGAGCGGGCGGATCGTGTAGGGCGCGCCGTTCAGCCACCAGAGGCGGCCGTAGGCGGGGTTGGTCGCCGTGCGGACGAACATGGCCTTGAAAGCGGCCTCGGAGACGATGCGCCTGCCGCCCTCGGCGCGGCCGCCGTCCAAGACGATCTGGCCGAAGCGGGCGACGTCGCGCGGGCAGGTGACGAGGCCGGTGGGATTGCCGACGTCGGCCAGGGCGGCCGGGCGCTTGCGCCATTCGGTGCGGCTCATGCCGGCGGGCGCGGTCAGCCAGTCATGGGTGAGGGTCTCGAGCGGCGCCTTGGCCGCGGCGGCCAGGACGCGCTTGGTCATGGCGTAGGCCGGGGTGTTGTAGAAGAAGGTCGAGCCGGCCGGGACCACGTAGGCCAGCTTCTCGTCCAGGCCCGAGGTCATGTTGAGCAGGTGGATCACGCGGATCGCGTGCTCCTGCTCGGGCGCGGCCTTGGACCAGCCGGCGCCGATGTAGCCCGAGACCGGCTTGTCGACATCGAGGAGGCCCTTGTCGACGGCGACGGCGGCCAGCATGGCGACGAAGCTCTTCTGCTGGGAGGCGACGTCCTCCAGGAGCTCGCCGTCGGGCGTGGTCTCATAGGCGAAGGCGGCGCGGAACTGGGCCGCGTCGGCTGGCAGCGGCCAGTTGCGCTCGATGATCGTCTTGCGGTCGCGGACGATCAGGAAGCCGGTGGTCTTCTGGGCCTGCGCATAGTCGAGGACCGTCTGCATCGCGGGCGAGACCGGCTCGGCGGCGAAGGCGGGGGCGGCGATCAGGGCGCCGGCGCCGGCCATGAGGCCGCGGCGGGAAAGGGCGAGCGTCATCTGAGCGGTTCCTCGGAGCTTCCTGTGATCTGCGGCCGGGTCGCGCGCCCGGTCTCGGAGACGACGATTGTCGTACGATTTCTCGGGCGGAGAGGCGAATCGTACGAGGGGCCGGGCGATCCCGAGGTCCGGGCCGGTCCCACGTTTCAGATGTTGCAGAGTTGAAGCCGAATATTCCCGTTCGGCCGTAGAACAAAAGGTCGGCGATCCGACTTTCCAGACGTCTCGGGGGCTACCCAGACCGAGGAGAGTTGCAGATGAAGAAAGTCCTGATCGCCTTTTCCGCCGCGACCATCGCACTGTCGGCCGGCGCCGTTTCGGCCCAGCCCTATCGCGACCGCGACCACGACGGCGTGCCCAACCGCTACGACCGCCACGATAACCGCCACGACGACTGGCGCACCCGTCACTGGAAACGCGGCGAGCGGCTGGACACGCACTATCACAACCGCGGCTATGTCGTGAGCGACTACCGCCGCTACGGCTGGCGCGCCCCGCCGCGCGGCTACGCCTACTACCGCACCGACAGCGGCGACGTGGTGATGGCCGCCATCGCCACCGGCGTCATCTCGTCGGTGATCGCCAACGCACTGACCCGCTAGGTCCCGACCGGCCCGGGCGCCCACCGCGCGGCGCCCGGGTTCCGCCGGCCGAACGCCGATAGCTGACGCTGTTCGCCGAGCCCTCGTCGTGTCACCGTGGGTGTAACGGACGTGGGGACGAACGATATGGCCAACCTGGGCGTGGGGCCGGTGCGCGCGGGCGAGCGAGTGGGCGCGCTGGACGTGCTGCGCGGCGTGGCCGTGTGCGGCATCCTGCTGATGAACATCCCGCTGATGGGCTGGTCGGCGCTGCGGCCGCAGCATCCGACGGGCAAGCCGCTGCTGGACGCCGACTGGATCAGCTTCTCGGTGCAGAAGCTGGTGTTCGAGGGCTCGATGCGCGGGCTCTTCACCCTGCTGTTCGGGGCGGGGATGCTGATCATGCTGCGCAGTCTGGACGGCGACGCCACGCGCCCGCCGGCCCAGGCCTATTTCACCCGCTGCTTCGCGCTGATGCTGCTGGGGGTGGCGCAGTTCGCGCTGTTCCTGTGGCCCGGTGAGATCCTGTTCAACTACGGGGTGACGGGGCTGGCGCTGTTCCTGTTCCGCCGCGCGCAGGTGCGGGTGCTGCTGACGGCGGCCGCGGCGCTGCTGATCACCATGAGCGTCGCCATCGGGACGCCGGGCCTGAAGCGGGCCGAGATGCTGGAGAAGGCCGAGGCCGCCGCCGCCCTGCAGGCCGCCAAGAAGCCGCTGACCGACGAGCAGACCAAGGCGCTGGAGGCCAAGAAGGAGTTCCTGGAGAAGATCCATCCCAAGCCGGCCGCCCTGGCCGAAGAGCAGGCCAAGCGCACCTCGTATCCCGGGGTGCTGACGTGGAGCGCCGCCTTCTGGGCCGACTTCAACCTGACTGGGGAGTCGCTGGCCTACCTGGGCGAGTCGCTGGCCTTCATGCTGCTGGGGATGGCGCTGTTCCAGCTCAACGTCCTGGGTGGCGAGCGGCCGCTGGGCTTCTACCTGCTGCTGGCGGCGGGCGGGTACGGGCTGGGGATGCTGGTGCGCGTGCCAATCCACCTGATCCAGTGGCAGGCCGGGTTCGAGTCGACGCCGGTCACGGCGGCGCTGGGCGGGTTCGCCTACGAGGCCGGCCGGCTGCCGACGACGCTGGGGCTGCTGGGCCTGGTGCTGGCGCTGCACAAGCTGCGCGTCCTCGGGCCGCTGGAGGGGGCGCTGAAGGCCATCGGCCGGCTGGCGCTGACCAACTACACGCTGGAGTCGGTGCTGACCTCGATCCTGTTCTACGGCCTGGGCTGGTACGAGCGCTTCACCTTCGGCGGCCTGATGGCCGTCTGCGCGGGCGTTTGGGTCGTGCTGGGCGTGTTCAGCGTGCTGTGGCTGCGGCGCTGGGAGATGGGCCCGGCGGAGTGGCTGCTGCGCTCGCTGACCTACGGCCGCTGGCAGCCGCTGGGCCGCGCGCGGCCGGTGGGTGCGGTGGCCCCGGCCGCGGCGGAGTAGGCGTCAGGGCCGGGAGGTGATGCGCGGCTCCGGCTCAAACAACCATGCCGACAGCCCGGCGGCGGCGAGGGCGCCGAGGAGCTGGGCCGTGAGGAAGGCCGGGACCGACGACGGGGCCACGCCCGCGAAGGTGTCGGTGAGGCTGCGGGCCAGGGTGACGGCCGGGTTGGCGAACGAGGTCGAGGCCGTGAACCAGTAGGCGGCGGTGATGTAGAGCCCGACGGCCATGGGCGTGAACGCCGGGCGGAAGCGGCTGGTGGCCAGGATGGCCAGGACCAGGCCGAACGTCGCCACGAATTCGGAGAACGCCTGGGCCGGACCGTCCCGGAGCTTGGTCGAGACCTGCAGGATCGGCTCGGCGAACATGGCGTGGGCGGCGAAGACGCCGAGGACCGCGCCCACCATCTGGGCGGGCACGTAGGCCGAGGCCAGCCGCCAGGGGAGCTCGCGCCTTAGGGCTGCGACGAGCGTGACGGCGGGGTTGAAGTGAGCGCCGGAGATCGGTCCGAAGACGACGATCAGCACGACCAGCGCCGCGCCGGTGGCGAGCGTGTTGCCCAGCAGGGCCAGGGCGTCGTTTCCGCCTGACAGGCGCTCACCCATGATCCCCGAACCGACCACGACGGCCAGCAGGAGCGCCGTCCCCAGCGCCTCGGCGGCGAGGCGGCGCGCGGGCGTGAAGGCCGGGGCGGCGTCGTTCATGCCGGCTGGTTGTCGGCGGCGGTTCCGATCTCGCGCACATGCGCCTGGAGCGACAGGCGGTCGAGCTTCGCCACGGGCAGGGCCAGCAGGAGCTCGATGCGGTTGCGCAGCAGGCGGGCGGCCTCGCGGAAGGCGACAGCGATCTCGGCCTCGGTCCCCGTGGCGGCGGCCGGGTCGGGGATGCCCCAGTGGGCGGTGATCGGCTGGCCCGGCCAGACCGGGCAGACCTCGCCGGCGGCGTTGTCGCAGACGGTGATGACGAAATCGAGCGCGGGCGCGCCGGGGACCGCGAACTCGTCCCAGGGCTTGGAGCGGAATTCGTCGTCGCGGAAGCCCAGGGCGCGGGTGAGCGGGAAGGCGTGGGGGTTCACCTCGCCCTTGGGCATGGAACCCGCCGAGTACGCCTTGAAGCGTCCCTCGCCGAGCCGGTTCATCAGGGCCTCGGCCAGGATCGAGCGCGCCGAGTTGCCGGTGCAGAGGAACAGGACGTTGAGGGGCTGGGTCATCAGCAGGTCTTTCCATCTCCGGTGCAGGGCCGGCTGGCCAGGGCGGCGAGCGGCGCGCAGATCTCGGGCTTGCCGGCGCAGCAGTCCTCCATGAGGAAGCCCAGCAGGTCGCGCATCTGGTCGTAGGCGGCGCGGTAGATGATCTGTCGCCCGGCGCGCTGGGCCGAGACCAGGCCGGCCCGGTTGAGCACGGCCAGGTTGGCCGAGAGGGTGCTGGCGATGGCGCCGGTGGCCTCGGCGATCTCGCCCGCGGCCATGCCCTCGGGGCCGGCGCGGACGAGCAGGCGGAACACGTCCAGCCGGCCCTCGTGCGCGAGCGCGCCGAGGGCCGAGACGGCGTCGGGCTTCTCCATCACCCGCAGCAGGCCGAGGCGGCCTTGGGGGGCACGGGCTCGACCGCCGGCGCAGGCGCGCCGCAGCACGCGGAGGCGGACGGCGCGGCGGCGGCCTCGAGCTGGGCCAGGGCGGCGCTCTGGCCGTAGGTGGTGGCCTCGCCGTGGGTGAAGAAGGTCTCCCAGCGCAGGCCGGCCGGGTCGCTGACCCAGCTCTTGTCGGACTGGGCGTAGCAGCAGGTGGTGTTCTCCTCGTCGAAGGTTTGGGCGCCGGCGGCCTTCAGGCGGCCCGAGAGCTCGCCCAGCTCGGCGGCGCTGTCGACCTGGATGCCCACGTGGTCGAGGCCTGGCGCGCGATGGGTTGAGATGGCGAGGTTCACCTTCGGATCGTCCAGCATCCACTTGGCGTAGTCGTTCTTCACCACGCTCGGCGGGGCGCCGAACAGGGTCTCGTAAAACTGGATCGACTGGGCGAGGTCGGGGACGCTCACGTGCAGGTGCAGGCGCTTCATTGCCGGGCTCCTTCGATTGATCTAACGTACCCAACGATATTTTTGGAATCATCGAAGAGTCAAGGGGGCTGTGATGATCGACGGGAAATTGATGGCCCGGGCGGCGCGGCCGGCGGACGCCGCGGCGATCGCCGAGATCTACAATGAGGGCATCGCCGACCGGATCGGCACGTTCGAGACCGAGCCCAGGACCGTGGCGCAGATCGAGGCCTGGTTCCCGGAGGCCAAGGCGTTCGTGGCGGTGGAGGATGCGGCGGGTGAGGTGGTCGGCTATGCGGTGGCCCACCCCTACGCCGACCGGTGCTGCTACGCCGGGATCGGCGAGTTCTCAGTCTATATCCGGCGCAATGCGCGGGGGCGCGGCGTGGGGCGCGTGGCGATGACGGCGCTGGTCGACGCGTCGCGGGAGGCGGGCTTGTGGAAGCTGCTCTCGCGGGTGTTCCCGGAGAACCGCGCCAGCCTGAACCTGATGGCCTGGTCCGGCTTCAAGGAAATCGGCGTCCACGAGAAGCACGGCAAGCTGGACGGCGTCTGGCGCGACTGCGTGATCGTCGAGCGCGTCCTGCCGGAGAACCTGGACTAGGGGTTCAGTCCCAGGACGGGTCCTTCTTCTTCCGGGGCGCGAAGAGGCCAGGGTAGGGGGCCTTGCCGATGCGGTACTCGCACCAGACGTCGTCCTTGGGGCATTCGAACGTGCGGTCGAAGACCTTCTTCAGCTTGGGGCTGATCACGGCGTAGGTCGGCGCGGTCTCGGCGCCCTTGGCCAGGGCTTCCTGGCAGGCGGCGCGTTCCTCCTTGGTCAGGGCCAGCAGGTCGGCGGTCCGGCAGCCCAGGCGCGCCCGCAACGTGGCCCGGGTGGTCTCGGCCTCGGGGGTGTCGGACGGGCGGACGCGCCAGTCGGTGGTGGGGGGCGGCCGGCCTGGCGGGCCTGGGGATGTCCTTCAGCGCGGCGGCGGCGGGCGCAGACGCGGGCGCCTCGGCTGGGGCGGGTTTCGGGCGGGACGGCGGCCTGGCGAGGGGCGGGAGCCGGACGAGCGTCACCTGCATGGGCCGCGTCTCGGCGACCTGCGGCGCCGTTTTCGACAGCACCAGGACGGCCAGCAGCGCGTGCAGCGCCGCGGCGGCGAGGAGCGCCACCGACCGGCGCGAAAGGGCGGATCTTCGCAACGCGGCGTCCCCAGCGGACCCCGTCTGGCCCGCCCGGCCGAGGTAGGTTCGCGCTGCGGCGGGCGTGTTGCGGCCGTGTGTCCGGCGGCCGGCGATCTATGTCGGTTGTGGGGCGGCGTGGCTGAGCGCCGGCGTGGCAAATGGGCGGAGCCGCCCTCTCCCCGGCCCTCTCCCTCTCGGCTTCGCCGGGGGAGAGAGGGCTTGCCTGTGTGGCGCATAGTATGTGCTAGACACTGTGTAGCACACAGTGTATGTCGCACAGCACGATGCCGAACGAGGCCGACATCTTCGAGACGCTCCGGCTGGAGCTGCGGCGCGGGTCGCTGATCCTGGCGGTGCTGGGGCAGCTGCGGGCCGAGCACTACGGCTACACGCTGCGCAAGGCGCTGGCCGACGCGGGCGTGGAGATCGACGAGGGCGCGCTCTACCCGATGCTGCGCCGGCTCGAGGACCAGGGCCTGCTCACCAGCGAGTGGCGGGTCGAGGAGCGGCGCAACAAGCGCTTCTACCGGCTGTCGGCGGAGGGCGAGGCGGTGCTGGGCCGCCTCGTCGAGGAATGGACCGGGCTGAACGCCTCGGTGGATGCGATCCTGAAGGGGACGCCGCAATGACTGACGACATGATCGACCGCTACCTGGCCGCCGTGGCGCGCGAACTGCCGCCAGAGAAGCGGGCCGACATCACGGCCGAGCTGCGCGACGAGCTGATATCGCGGGTCGAGGCGCGAGAAGAGGCGCAGGGCGGGATGCTGGACGACCGGGGTCTGGCGGCCCTGCTGGTCGAGTTCGGCAATCCGCTGCTGGTCGCCGGCCGCTATCGCAAGGTGCAGCAACTGATCGGGCCCACGCTCTATCCCGTCTGGTGGGCGGCGTTGCGGGCGAGCCTGGTGGTGATCGCGGTGGTGTACGGCGCGCTGCTGGTGATCGGGCTGATGGGCGGCCGCCTTTCGGTCGATGGGATCACGTCGCCGGTGTCGGCGGCGGTGTTCATGACCGGTGCGGTCACCTTGGTGTTCGCGCTGATCGAGCGCTTCGGCGACCCGGCGAAAATCTCCCGATGGCGGCCCGAGCGGCTGCCGCCAGCGGGCGGCAAGCGTCGGTCGCGCTTCGACCTGGTGACCGAACTCGTGATGGGCGTGGCGTTCCTGCTTTGGTGGGTGGGCGTCCTGCACTTCGGCCAGCCGGCCGCGGCCTTCGGCGCCCACATCGAACTGGGCCCGGTCTGGGACCGCTGGCACTGGTGGATCGTCGGCTATTCGCTGGTGGAGATCGGCTCGAACGTCGTGGCCCTGGCGCGGCCGGACCGGGCGCAGCTTGTGCGGGGGCTGATGATCTGGCGCAGCCTGCTGGGCGCGGGGATTCTGCTGGGCGTCATCCAGGCCACCCACTTCCTGGTGGTCACCGGACCGTCGGGCAAGGCGCCCGCGTTCTTCGACGGCGGCATGCGCCTGATCCTGGGCTTCTGCATCCTAGGATTCGTCGCGCGCGCCGCGACGGAGGCCTGGCGGCTCTATCGCGACGATCTCGGCGCGGGGGCTCGGCGGGAGGCCAGCGCGCGGCGCTAGAAGCCGCGAACCGCGCTCGCCGCCATGATCAGCACGCCCACCAGGGCGGCCACAGCCAGTAGAAGATTGCGCATGCCGCGCCCCTCCCGTCCGTCCACGAGATGGGTACGGAGCGCGGAGCCCGCCAGATGCGTCAGCCTGTCGCAGTCGGTCGGGATTCCGACCTAGCGTTTGGGGCTGTCGACGCCCTTGCTGACGGCCGTCCCGACCGCGCCGCCGGCCGCCGCGCCCACCGGGCCGGCCACCACCGCGCCCGCGATGGCCCCGGTGGAGGCGCGCTGTTCGACGTTGTGGCCGCAGGCCGAGAGGCCCAGCGCGGCCAGGGCGGGAAGCGCGAGGCGCGCGATACGCATGGAACCCTCCGTTTTGCCGCCTTGAGAACAGGCGAACGGCCCTTCGGTTCCGCTCAAGCTCGCGCGAGAGGCGAGCAAGGTAAACGAACGTGGTTGAAGAAGATTTCTTCGTTACTTTGAGACTAGATGCGGAGACGACGGAACCTGACAGAAATGCTCTGTGTTGTCAGTCTTCTGGCGGGGCGAGATACGTTGGCTGAGGCGCGATCCCGGCCGCGCCGTTAATGCTGCGGCGCAAAAAACTCTTGCCAGCAACGCTTTCCGCATTCATACACCCTTCACCATTTGCCGTCGCCTCGCCCAACACGGATCTCGGGCCAGGCCTGCCGGCGGACGCTACCAGCACGAGCAGGGGCGACCGCGGCGTCAAAGAGTTGGGGGGCGCGTAGGCCCTCGCCGCTGAGGACCGTTCCGTTTTGCAGTTTTCCACTAAGGTGCTCGCCGCTTGGCGTGCGCCCTTCAGCGCCGCTTTGGCGGGCGCAGGCGTTGGCCTGGGCCTGGGCGCTCTCTTCCTGGCCGCCGGCATGTCCGGCGAGGCCGCCGACCACGCCCGCGCGCTGCGCATGGCGGATGCGGCCGCCAGCGGCTACGCGGGCTCGCACCTCGAGGCCGAGGGCCAGGGCCTGCGTTTCGGCCTGGAACGATACGCGTTCGGCGCGGGCGCGGATGCGCAGACCGTCGCCTCCCGCTTCGCGAACGACCGTGGGGCCGTCAAGGCCAAGCGTCGCGCCGACCTCGAGTGCCTGACCGAGGCCGTCTACTATGAAGCCCGCGGCGAGAGCGCGCGCGGCCAGGCCGCCGTCGCCCAGGTGGTGATGAACCGCGTGAAGCACCCGGCCTTCCCGAAGAGCGTGTGCGCCGTGGTGTTCCAGGGCGCAGGCCGCTCGGGCTGCCAGTTCAGCTTCGCCTGCGACGGATCGATGAAGCAGCGCCGCGAGAAGCTGGCGTGGGACCGCGCCCGCGACATCGCCACGCGCGCCATGTCGGGCGCCCTGCGCGGCGAGATCGGCTCGGCCACCCATTTCCATACGACCGCCGTGTCGCCGGCCTGGGCGCCGCAGATGCTGCGCGTGGCCAATGTCGGCACGCACGTGTTCTACCGCTTCTCGCCCTATCGCCTGCGCGTGGCGCCCGCCGCGCCGTCGGCCGTGGAGCACGCGGTGATGACCTCGGGCGACGCCGGCCAGGTTCCCGAGCTACGGCTGATGCCGGCGCTGGTGGAGAAGGCGGTGGCCGACTCGCTGGAGCCGACCGTGACGCCGGCCGCCGCGCCCCAGGCCAAGCCGGTTCCGGCCGCGCCCATCGCCAAGCCGGCCGAGGCCGCCGCGCTCACAACGCCTCAACCTGTCGCTGCAACTGCTTCCTGACCATTTCCGGCAGGAAGCGGTTCAGGAGTCCGATCTGCTTCGCCTGGCCGCCGACGAGGTGGTGCAGCTGCGGCTTGCCGTGGACAGCGGCCCAGACGGCGTCCGAGACCTGCTCGACCGGATAGACCGGCACCTTCTGGTCGCGGAGCGAGACGCGCAGGTCCTCGTTGCCGGAGAAGCGCGCCTTGTCGAGCAGGGGCGTGTCGATGAACCAGGGCATCACGCAACGGACGCCGACGCCCACGCGTGAGAACTCGGCCTCCAGCGCCTCGGAGAGGCCGCGGACGGCGAACTTGGTGGCGGCGTAGACGCTCATCCGCGGCGGGGCCACGAGGCCGGCCACCGAGGCGACGTTGACGACGATGGCGCCCGGGGTGGCGCAGAGCAGGTCGAAGGCGGCCTGACAGCCGTTCAGGACGCCCTTGAGGTTCACGTCCACCTGCAGGTCGACCTCCTCGGCGCTCTGGGCTTCGAGGTAGCCGCCCTTGGCGACGCCGGCGTTGTTGAGCAGCACGTCGAGGCGGCCGTCGGTCAGCTTGGCGAAGGCGGCCAGTTCGGCCTTCCAGGCGCTGCGGTGGCGCACGTCCAGGCGGTGGGTCGAGCCGTTGCCGGGACCGATGGCTTCCAGCGCCGAGGCGAGGCCCTTCTGGTCGATGTCGGCCAGGCCCACGAACCACCCGCCGCGGGCGAACCGCCGGGCCGTCGAGAGGCCGATGCCGCTGGCCGCGCCGGTGATGAAGATCGACCGCCGACCGCTGGATTGCGCCTTGCCGCTTGCCGCCATCCCTGAGTCCCCTTGAAGCTGCGCCGGAGTACGCCACTTACGCCGGCGAGAGGGAAGACGCATGACCATCGACGCGCGCCAGCAGCTGGCGAAGGATCTCCTCGGATGCGCCTACGAGGCGCTGACGCCGGTGCAGCGGAGCGTGATCGACCTGATCGCCACCGAGGCGCCGACCGGATTGGACCCCGAGCTGAAGCACGACGATCGCAGCCGCAGCGAGCGGCTGGCCGACCGGGTGGCGGCGATCGGCGGCTCGTGGGCCTTCATCATCGGCTTCGGGGTGGCGCTGTTCGTGTGGATGGGCTGGAACGTGGCGACCAAGGGCTTCGGCCTGGCGTTCGACCCCTATCCCTTCATCTTCCTGAACCTGATGCTGTCGACCCTGGCGGCGATCCAGGCGCCAATCATCATGATGAGCCAGAACCGGGCCGCCGCGCGCGACCGGGCCTCGGCCGAGCACGACTACATCGTCAACCTGCGTGCCGAGCTGGAGATCATGCACCTGCACGACAAGGTGGACGCCATGCGCCACCGCGAGCTGCTGGGCATCATCAAGCGCCAGAACGAGAGCCTGCGGATCCTGCGCGGCCAGGCGAACGGGGACGTGGCGAAGGGATAGGGCCCAGGTCCTCTCCGATATTCTGACAGGCAGCATGCCGATTTTTCTGCGGCGCATGGTCCTCGGCGGCCGATCCGGGGCCATGTAACCACTTATTTTACGCATATCTGCGCCTCTATCGGGCTCGCGTTGGAGTGTGCGGGCCAGGTGGGCATACGCCTGAAACCATTGTGGAAAGGCGTGGCCCTGGCGGCTGCGTTCGCGCTGGCGGCCCTGTCGCCCGCGCAGGGCGCGGAGCGTTGGCGCGACCTGGCCACGCGGGTGATCGCGCCCATCGCCCAGGACGACCAGCTTCCCAACTCCGCGATCCCCATGGCGCTGGCCACCGACGGCCGCGGCTTCCTGTGGCTGGGCACCCAGAACGGGCTGGCGCGCTGGGACGGCGCGCAGTTCCGCATCTTCACCGCCGAGCAGGGCGGGCCCTCGCCGCTGCCCGACAGCCAGGTGCAGGTGCTGCACACGGACGCCAAGGGCCGGCTGTGGGTGGGCACCACCTCGGCGGGCCTGGCGCTTCTGGACCCCCGGACCGACGGTTTCGTGACCTATCCGGCCGGGCCGAAGGGCCTGAGCCACGTCAGCATCGGCGCCCTGGCCGACGCCGACGGCGGCCGCCTGTGGGTCGGCACCGAGGCGGGGTTGGACCTGTTGGACCCCGCGACGCGGGCGGTGAAGCACATCGACGGCCGGCTGGGTGGAAGCGACGCCCTGGCGCCGGGGGTGGGGGCGCTGCAGCGCGGCCGGGACGGGACGCTCTGGATCGGTACGCCGGCGGGCCTGCTGCGCCGGGCGGCGGACGGGACGCTGAGCCACGTGCGGCTGGGCGCGGGCGAGCCGCCGGCGGTGATCGCGCTGAAGGTGGCCTCGGACGGACGGCTGTGGGTTGGCACGGACGGGCAGGGCGGCTTCGTGGTCGACGCCAACGGCCGGGCCACGCCGCTGACCGCCACCTGGACCGACGGACGGGGGATGCGCATCCGCGGCATCGTCGAGCTGTCGCCGCACGAGATCTGGCTGGGCGCCTACGACGGCGGGCTGGTGGCGGTGGACCCGGCGACGCTCTCGGGCCGCAAGCTGCCGGTGGGCAACGGCAGCCTGCTCTATGCCGACGAGAACATCCGCGCGCTGCACCAGGACCCCAACGGCCTGATCTTCATCGCCACCAACAGCGCCCTGATCCGCCACGACCCGCGCCGGCCGGCGTTCTCGACGCTGTTCGGCGGCAAGGCGTCCGGCTCGGCGCTGTTCGAGAAGAACCCGGTGGCGCTGTACGGCGCACCCGACGGGCGGGTCTGGGCCGGCTTCATCAGCCAGGGGATCGACCTGATCGACCCGGCGAAGGGCAGGATCGCCCACGTGGCGCCCGCGCCCGGCGGCCTGCCCAAGACCTCGATCCGCGCCTTCGCAGCCGCGCCGGGCGGCGACGTCTTCATGGCCACCGACGAGGGCCTCTACCGCTCGGACGCCAACGCCGGGCGCGTGCGCCGGCTGGCGCCGCCGAGCCGCAAGCCCAATGCCCGCTCGCTGGCCATCGCCCGCAGCGGCGCCCTGTTGTGGGTCGGCGGTCTGGACGGGGTCTGGGGCTACAGGGTCGGCGCCGGCGACGCGCTGGCGATCCATTCGACGGTGCCCGTCGACGCCCTGACCGACCGGCGGATCAGCGCGCTGGCGCCCGATGTGGACGGCCGGCTCTGGATCGGCACGTTCAACGGCCTGAACCGCTTCGATCCGGCCACCGGCCAGGTGGAGCGCTTCACGCCGGACGCCAAGCATCCGAACGCGCCGGAAGGCTACATCGCCAGCCTGACCGTCGACCGGGCGGGACGCCTGTGGGTTCCGACCTTCGGCCATGGCATCTCGGTGAGCGCGCCGACGCCCGCGGGCCAGCCGCGCCGCTTCCGCCAGATCAGCCTGGCCGACGGCCTGCCGAACACCAACGTCAACCGGATCATCGAGGACAACGACGGGCGCATCTGGGCCAGCACCGACAGCGGCCTGGCGATGATCGACCCGGCCGACATGAAGGTGCGCGCCTACAGGGCGGCCGAGGGCGTGACGATCTCGACCTTCTGGAGCAACGCCGGCGCGATCACCCCGGGCGGCACCATCGTGTTCGGCGGCCGCGGCGGCCTGACCGCCGTGCAGCCCGAACTGCTGCAGCCCGTGCCCGCGCGCTCGCCGCTGGAAATCACCGACGTGCGGATCGGCGGACAGCGGCTGAGCGGCAACCCGTTCCTTGCCCTCGGCCAGGACCAGCCCCTGCGCATTCCCGCCGACGCGAGCGGTTTCGAGGTGGGCTTCGCGGCCCTGGACTACACGGCGCCCGATCGGCTCCGCTACGCCTACCGCATGGCGGGCGACGCCAACTGGACCGAGACCGATTTCGGCCGGCGGTCGGCCGCCTTCACGAACCTGCCGCCCGGCCGCTACGTGCTGGAGATCCGCGCCACCGACCTGTCGGGCGCCTGGACGAGCGAGACGCTGCGCCTGCCAATCCGGGTGCTGCCGGCGTGGTACGAGACCATCTGGGCCAAGCTGGCCCTGGCGCTGGCCGCCGCCGGCGTCGTGGCGCTGTTCGTGTGGCGGCGCACGGCCTGGCTGCAGGCTCGCCGGGCCGAGCTGGAGGGCCTGGTGGCCGAGCGCACCGAGGCGCTGCAGGCCCAGACACGCGCACTGGAGGACCAGACGGCCGAGCTGTCGGACGCCCGCGCCCGCGCCGAGGCGCTGGCGGTGACCAAGTCCGAGTTCCTGGCCAACATGAGCCACGAAATCCGCACGCCGATGAACGGCGTGCTGGGCATGAACGCGCTCCTGCTGCGGACCAACCTGACGCCCGAGCAGCAGACCTTCGCCAAGTCGGTGAAGCTGTCGGCCGAGAACCTGCTGGTCATCATCAACGACATCCTGGACGTGTCGAAGCTGGACGCCGGCAAGATCGACCTGGAGGCCGTGGACGTCGACATCGAGACCCTGATCGAGGACTCGGTGGAGCTCCTGGCGCCGCGGGCGCTGGAGAAGGGCCTGGAGCTGGTATGCCGGGTCGAGCCGGCGGCGCAGGCCATCGTGCGCGGCGATTCCGTGCGCCTGCGCCAGGTGGTGTTGAACCTGCTGTCGAACGCGCTGAAGTTCACCGAGACCGGCCACGTGCTGGTGTCGGTCACGGCGCGCGACGGCGAGGGCGAGGCGCGGCGGTTCCGCTTCGAGGTGGCCGACACGGGCGTGGGCGTGCCGGACGAGGCCAAGGACCGCCTGTTCCGCAAGTTCGAGCAGGCCGACAACTCGATCACCCGCCGCTACGGCGGCACGGGCCTGGGGCTGTCGATCTGTCGCCAGCTGGTCGACCTGATGGGCGGCGAGCTGGGGATCGAGGACCGCGAGGGCGGCGGCAGCGTGTTCTGGTTCGAGGTCCCGCTGCCCGACGCGGCCCAGCAGCCGGCGGCGCCGGCGCGGCGGCTGGCCGGGCGGCGCGTGCTGGTGGCCCGCACCCTGGCCGAGGCCCGGCTGGCCATGCGCGACGCGCTGGAGCTGGAGGGCGCCGAGATCGCGGAGGCCGCGGGGCTGGACGCGACCATCGCGGCCCTGGCCGACGCCGACCAGGCCTTCGACCTGGTGGTGGCCGACGCCAACCTGGCCGGCAAGGACACGGCGGGCCTCGTGGAGGTGCTGCGCGTGAAGTCGGCGCGGCGCGGCCTGAAGGTTGTGCTGATCATCGGCCTGGACGACGCGTCGGACAGCCACATCGAGACCCTGGACGCCGACTCCGCCCTGGCGCGGCCGGTGCGCCGGCGCGTGCTGGTCGAGGCGCTGGAGACCCTGCTGACGGCGAAGGCCGTCGAGCCGGTCGCGGTGGAAGCGCCGGTCGAGGCGGGGGGCGAGGACGAGGGCGACGCCGTGGTCTCGTCGGGCCGCGTGCTGCTGGCCGAGGACAATCCGGTGAACACCATGGTGGCGGTGACCGTGCTGCAGGCCATGGGCTGCGACGTGGAGACGGTGACCAACGGCGCCGATGCGGTCGAGGCGGCGACGAGCGGCGCCTACGACCTGGTGCTGATGGACGTGCACATGCCGCAGATGGACGGGCTGCAGGCGACGCGGAAGATCCGCGCGGCGGGCCTGAAGACGCCGATCGTGGCCATGACCGCCGACGCCACCGCCGAGGACCAGACCACCTGCCTGGCCGCCGGCATGGACGACTTCATCTCCAAGCCCATCAACATCGACCACTTCGCGGGGGTGGTGGCCGACTGGATCGCGCGTGGCCCGGGGGGCCGCGAGGCGGAGCACGAGGTGAAGGCGGGCTAGCCCGGCTTCACCGCCATCGGCTCGAACTTGTCCTGGGCGCGCTTGAAGCGGGCCGTGAGGTCGGCGACGACGTCGGGGTGCAGCGCGGCGAGGTTGTAGGCCTCGCCGGGGTCGGCGGCGACGTCGAACAGCATCAGGTAGCCGCGCTTGTCGAGCGCCAGGTCGAGGTGGCGGTAGTAGCTGCGGCCGACCAGCTTCCAGCGCTGGGTGCGGATCGCGGCCACCTGCTCGTTGTTGAACAGCACCAGCTCGTCGTGCGGCGAGGGCGCGCCGCGGCGGGTGAGCACGGGCGTCAGGTCGCGGCCGTCCAGCTCGACGCCGGCCGGCAGCGCCTTGCCCGCCGCGGCCAGCAGCGTGGGCATCAGGTCGATGTTCATGGCGATGGCGTCGCTCTTCAGGCCCGCCGGGATCACGCCCGGCCAGTGGGCCAGGAACGGCACGCGGTAGCCGCCGTCCCAGCCCGCGCCGCCCTTGCGGTCGCGGAAGGGGGCGGCCGAGCCCTCGAACCAGGGCCCGTTGTCCGAGGTGACGATCACCAGCGTGTCGCGCTCGATCCCCAGCGCCTTCAGCCTGGCCATCAGGCGGCCGACGCCGGCGTCCACCTCCTCGACCACGTCGCCGTAGGCCGCGGCGGCCGAGTGGCCGGCGTGGTCGGGGTTGGGCATCAGCGGCAGGTGCGGTGCGGTCAGCGCGAGCTGCAGGAAGAACGGGCGGTCCTTGTTGTCGTCGATGAAGCCCAGGCCGCGGGCGAAGAACCGCTCGGTGAGGCGCGGCATGTCCACGTCCTCGCGGGTCAGCTCGACGCCGGGGCCCGAGGTGAAGAGGCCCAGCGGCTGCATGTCGTGGCTGTAGGGCAGGCCGAAGAAGAGGTCGAAGCCGTGGCGGGTCGGCGGCCAGTAGGGCTCGACGTGGCCCAGGTGCCACTTGCCGATCAGGGCGGTGGCGTAGTCCGGCTTCAGCGCCTCGGGGATGGTGACCTCGGAGAGCGGCAGGCCGCGCTTGTCGTTGGCCTGGATGACCTCCTTGGCCAGCCCCGTGCGGATCGGGTAGCGGCCGGTGAGCAGGCCGGCGCGCGAGGGGGTGCAGACGTTGGCCGCGGCGTAGAAGTCGTTCAGCTGGGCGCCGCCGCGGGCCAGGCGGTCGATGTTCGGCGTGCGGATCAGGCGGCTGCCGGTGACGCCGAGGTCGCCGTAGCCCAGGTCGTCGCACAGGACGACGACGATGTTGGGCCGACGGCGCGGGGCGGCCCAGGCGCGGGTGGCGCCAGCCGCCGCCAGGGCGGTCGCGGCGGCGAGGAGCTGGCGGCGGTCGGGCATGTCGGTCCCTCTTCTCAGAAGCGAACGTCGGCCGAGACGCCGAACTGGCGCTTGGCGTTGACGGGAATGAACTGCGCCTGGCCGCCGGCGTCGAGGGGCGTGTCGATGATCGCCTCGGCGTAGCGCTTGTCGCCGAGGTTCTTGCCCCAGACCCAGACGCGGTAGCGGCCGTCCTCGGTCTGCACGCCGAGCTGGGCGTCCCACAGGCCGTAGGCTTTCTGCAGCGAGCGCGGGTCGAGGTCGAGGGCGGTGAAGGTGCGGCCGCGGTAGGCGTAGGCGACCTGGCCAAAGCCCTGCAGCCCGCCCGCGCCCAGGTCGCGCTCGTAGCGGACCGAGACGTTGCCGCTGAAGCGCGGGGCGTTGGAGAGCGGCCGGCCGGTGAGGTCCTGGCGGGCGGTGGCGCCGGTCCCCAGGCAGCCCAGGGCCGCCGTCTGGCCGGCGTAGCAGGGGGCGTTCTCGAAGTCGGCGTACTCGGCGTCGGTCCAGGCCGCGCCGCCGTCGATGGTCAGGCCCGACATCGGCCGGGCGGTGAGGTCGGCCTCCAGGCCGCGCGTGCGCAGCTTGCCGGCGTTGACGACATCGAAGCTGAGCGTGCCGGTAGGCGAGACGGTGATGGCCTGGGTCTGGAAGTCGTCGAAGGTGGTCTGGAAGAGGGCGAGGTTCAGGCGAAGGCGCCGCTCGAACAGCTCGGACTTCAGGCCCAGCTCGTAGGCCATCGGGATCTCGGGCTCGATGGTGCGCAGCGCGGCGGAATCCTGCAGGGCGTTGAAGCCGCCGCCTTTAAAGCCGCGGGCGGCGAAGCCGTAGAACATCACCGCCTCGAAGGGCTTGAACTGGGCGCCGAGGCGCCAGGTCCAGGCGGTGTCCTCGCGCTTCAGCCGCTGGTCGACGGCGGCGCCCAGCGGCAGGGTGCCGGGCTGGGCGATGCGCACGAAATGGGTCTTCAGCGTCTCGTCCGTGTAGCGCAGGCCGCCGAAGACACTGAAGGTCTCGCTGAGGTTCAGGGTGACGTCCCCGAAGGCGGCGTAGTTGCGGGTCTGGTTCGCCACGTTGATCTGGCGCGAGAGCTGGACGCCCGCCGGCAGGGCCTGGCCGAAGGTTCCGCGCTGGGCGTTCTGCAGGTCGTAGTCCTGGTCGAACAGGAAGAGGCCGGCCACCCACTGCACCCGGCCGTCGGACGGGGAGGCGAGGCGGACCTCCTGGGTGATCTGCTTCTGGTCGCTGTCCCCGTTGTTGATGTCGAGCAGCGACAGCGTGGTCTGGTCGGCGTCGTTGTTGTCGACGGCCAGCCAGCGGCGCGCGGCGCTGATGGAGGTGAGGGTCAGGCCGCCGGGCAGGGAATAGTCCACCTGGACCGAGCCGCCGTAGACCTCCTGGTCGACGAACACCTGGCCGTTGAGGTTGACCTCGCGGTTGTCGGGGCCGGCGACGATGCCGACGGCGGCCTGCTGGTTGCGGAGCGCGGCGTTCGAACCATAGCTGCGGGTGGTCCAGATGCAGCAGGCGGCGTCGCGGCTGGAGTAATCGGCATTGAAGCGGACCTTCAGGTCCTCGGACGGCGTCCAGACCAGCTTGGCGCGGGCGCCCCACTCGTCGCGCTCGTTCAGCTTCTTCCCGTTGGCGACGTTGGTGATGTAGCCGTCGCGCGAGGTGGAATAGGCCGAGACCCGGCCCGCCAGGGTCGAGGTCAGCGGACCGGCCACGCTGGCCCGGAAGACGCGCTCGGCGTCCTGGCCGAGGGTGGCCTGGGCGCGGATCTCGCGCGACTGGCCGGGGTCGCGGGTGACGATGTTGAGGACGCCGGCCGAGGCGTTCTTGCCGAACAGGGTGCCCTGCGGCCCCCGCAGCACCTCGACGCGGGCGATGTCGAAGAAGTCGGTGAAGCCGGCGCCCTGGCGGCCGAGCGGAACGCCGTCGACGACGATCCCCACCGAGCCCTCGATGGCCGAGGAGAAGTTGCTGGTGCCGATGCCGCGGATGGTGATGCCGGCGCCGCGCGGGTTGTTCGAACCCTGGAAGGCGAAGTTGGGCGTGGTGGTCTGGAGCTGGGAGACCTCGGTGATGTTGCGCGCCTCCAGCGCCTCGCCGGTGACGGCGGCGACGGAGAGGGGCACGTCCTGCAGCGACTGGGCCCGCTTCTGGGCGGTGACCACGATCTCTTCCAGCGCCGTGTCCTGCGCCGCCGCGCCGCCCGCGCCGGCCGCCGCCAACATGAGACCCAGGGCGCCCGCGCGCCGCATCCGCCTATTCATCGCAGTTCCCCTCGTTCCGGCTGTGCCGTCCGGTTGCCTGGGGCGTAGCGCAGGAAAATAATACATGCAAGCATGCATAATTTCGAGGATGAGATGGGCGGGGCGGGACGACGGTGGCGTTGGGAAGGAGCGCCTCCGCTCGGGCGTCCGCATCCCAAACTGTCATCCCGGCCGCAGCGGAGCGGAGAGCAGGGACCCAGAGCAACCGCACCGCAGAACCCCTGGGTACCGGCTCGGCAGCCCGCACGCGCGTCTTGGCCGGGATGACAGCTGTTGTTGAGGGGGAAGGGGCCCCCGCCTCAGCCTTCCTTGCCGGTGCCGTACATCAGGTGGGCGATGCGGCGGGTCATGGCGAACTCGCGCTCGAACAGCTCGGGGTCCTTGAAGGTCAGGCTGTTGATGGCAAGGCCGCGGTTGAGCGCGATGGCCAGGTAGCGGGCGGTGGCGATCTGCTGGGGCGTGGCGTCGAGCTCGGCCAGGCGCTGGGTCCAGCGGGCGTCGAACTGGCGGTTGATCTGGACGAGCTGTGGTTCGAGGCGCGCGGCCAGGGCCGGGTCGCTGCGCGAGGCGACGATGATCTCGAGCAGGGCGTAGTGCGCCTCGCTGCGGCAGACTTGGTAGGTCACGTCCAGCAGGGCGTCGACGAACTCGATCGGGGTGTCGGAGTCCCGGGAGGCGTCGATATAGCGCTGGATGATCCCGCGCTGGAGCCGCAGGAACGCCTCGTAGATCAGACCGGTGCGGTCGGTGAAATAGTACTGCAGCGGCCCGCGGGTGAGGCCGGCGTGCCGGGCGATCAGCTCGGTGGTGGCGGCGGTGTAACCGAAGCGGCCGATGCAGTGGATGGCGGCCTCGACGAGCAGGTCGCGCGTGCGCTCGCCCTTGGCCGCCTTGGGCGTGCGCGGGGGGCGGGGCGTGTCGTCCGCAAGGCTCATAAACCCGGTATGGCCCCGCGCGGCGCGGCTGTCATCAGGCCCGCGCGGCGCGGCGCAGGGCCTGGGGCGGCTGGCCGAACGCGCGGAGGAACGCGCGGCGCATACGCTCGGGGTCGCCGAAGCCCGCGGCCTCGGCGACGCGATCGATCGGCGAGTGGCCGGTTTCCACGGCGGTGCGGGCCGCCTCCAGGCGCAGGCGCTCGACGGCCTTGGCGGGCGTGGTCCCGGTCTCGGCCGTGAAGGCGCGGGCGAAGTTGCGCGGGCTCATGGCGGCCTCGGCGGCCAGGCGCTCGACCGGCAGCGGCTCGGAGAGGTGGCCCCGCATCCAGTCCATGAGCTCGGCGAAGCGGCCCGAGCGGCCGCCCAGCTCGACCAAGGCCGAGAACTGGCTCTGGCCGCCCGGCCGGCGCTGGTGGACCACGAGCTGCTGGGCCACGCGGCGGGCGACGTCGGCGCCCAGGTCGTCCTCGACGAGGGCCAGGGCCAGGTCGATGCCGGCGGTGATGCCGGCCGAGGTCCAGACCTCGCCGTCGCGGATGAAGATGCGGTCGGCGTCCAGCTTCACGCGCGGATAGCGGCGGGCGAAGTCGTCGGTGCGGCTCCAGTGGGTGGTGCAGCGGCGCCCGTCCAGCAGGCCGGCCTCGGCCAGGATGTAGGCGCCGGAGCAGACGCTGGTGCGCCGCCGCGCCGCGACCCCTTTCAGCCAGGCGACGATCTGCGCCAGCTCCCTGAGCGAACGCGTGCCGTCGCCGCCGGAGATGACGACCGTGTCGAAGGGGCCGTCCGCCAGCGGCTCGGCGGCGAACTTCACGCCCGAGGAGCTGGCCACCTGCCCGCCGTCCTTCGCGGCGAGGGGGGCCATGACGGTGAGGTCGTAGCTGCCGGGGCGGTAGCGCTCGGCGATCTCGAAGGCGGCGATGGGGCCGGCGGCGTCTAAGAGCTGGAAGCCGGGGAAGATCACCAGGGCGAGGCGTCTGGGCATGGCAGGAAATGCCGGATCAATGTCATTCCTGCCAGACAGTGCGCAGCTTAACCTCGGGGCGTCAACTCAAGAGGAGGCCGCCATGTCGAAGCTGCAGATCGTGTTCGTGTTGTACCCGGGCGTGACCCACCTGGACTTCACCGGTCCGCACCAGTTCCTGGTCCGCACGCCGAACGCCGACGTGACCGTGGCCTCGCTGGGCGGGCAGGACATCGAGGCCGAGGGCCTGACCTTCACGAACCTGGCGAAGCTGGAGGAGATCATGCGCTGCGACGTGATCTGCATCCCCGGCGGGTTCGGGACGACCGAGGCCATGCAGGACGAGGCGTTCATGGCCGAGGTCCGGCGGCTGGGGTCGCAGGCGCGCTACCAGACCTCGGTGTGCACGGGCTCGCTGATCCTCGGCGCGGCGGGCTTCCTGCAGGGCAAGGCGGCGGCGACGCACTGGGCCTGGCGCGATCTCCTGCCGGCGTTCGGGGCGACGATCTCGGACGCGCGGGTGGCGCGCGACGGCAACGTCATCACCGGCGGCGGCGTGACCGCGGGCATCGACTTCGCCCTGGTGATGCTGGAGGAGCTGGCGGGCCGCGATTTCGCCGAGAGCATGCAGCTGGGCCTGGAATACGCCCCGGCGCCGCCGTTCGAGCGGGGGCGGCCCGAACTGGCCCGGCCCGAGATCCTGGAGCAGATGCAGAAGCGGATGGACGCGGCGCGGGCGGCCCGGTCGGGCGCGGCGGCCGATGCCGCCAGCCGGATGGAGCCGGCGTGATGCGCCGATGGCTCGCGGCCGCGGCGGCCTGGCTCGCGCTGGCTGCGCCGGCGGCCGCGAGGCCGCTGGTGGTGCTCCTGGCGGATGCGGACGGCGTGGAGGTCACCGACCTGCTGGCGCCCTACGCGATCCTGGCCGAGAGCGGGGCGGTCGATGTCCGGGTGGTTTCGCCCGACCGGCGGCCGGTGCGGCTGATGCCGGGCGTGGCCTGGGTGAAGCCGCAGCTGACCCTGGCCGAGCTCCCGCGGACGCCCGACGTGGTGATCGTGCCGGCGATGATGAAACCGAAGGATCCCGCGCGGGCGGCGTGGCTGCGGGCGCAGGCCAAGGCGGGCGCGCGGATCATGTCGATCTGCGAAGGCGCCGAGACGGTGGCCGACGCGGGGCTGTTCGACGGCCGGCAGGCTACAGCCCACTGGTATCACATCGCCGATCACCGGAAGGCCTATCCGAAGACCACCTGGCGGCAGGACGTGCGCTGGATCACCGACGGTCCGGTCACGTCGACGGCCGGGGTGACGGCCTCGGCGCCGGCCAGCCTGGAGTTGCTGCGCGAACTGGCGGGCGAGGCCGTGATGCGGGAGACGGCCGTGCGCCTGGGGTTGCCCGAGCCCGATCCTCGGCACCCCGGGACGGACTTCCGCCTGAACGGCCGCGGCGTCGGCGTGGCGGCCGGCAACATGGCGCGCCTGTGGGACCGCGAGGACGTGGCCGTGACGCTGAAGCCCGGCTTCGACGAACTGGGCTTCGCGGCCCAGCTGGACGGCTGGTCGGTGACCTACCGCTCGCAGGCCTGGGCCCAGCCCCAGGCGGGGGCGGTGTCTCGCCGCGGTCTGACGATCCTGGGGTCGCAGACTCCGCCCCGCCGCTTCGACCGCACGGTCGAGGCGCCGGAGACGGGCGCGATCGAGGGCATGATCGGCCAGGTCCGCGCGGCCTACGGCGAGGCCACCGCGCGGTTCGTGGCGCTACAGCTCGAGCACCCCTACGGCGCAGTGAGCGCCTGGTAGGCGCTCTAGAACGCCACCTGGCTGCGGACGGCGACGACGTCGGCGTCTTCGCCCACCTGCAGGCCGGTCGGGCCCAGGCGGGTGATGTCGATGTGCTCGTACTGGGCCTGGAAGCGGTAGACCGCGTTCGGGTACCAGTTGAGGCCGACGCTGGTGATGGTCTGTTCGCCGCCGCGGATGCCGCCGGCCGGGGCCGCGCGGCCGGCGAGGCCGGCGTTGTCGTCGAGGTCGAGCACGCTGTAGCGGGCGGCGATCTCGAGAGCGCCCCAGGTCCCGTCGGCGGGGCTGAAGTTCTTGGCCGGGCGCACGCCGCGGAAGCCGCCGTTGGCGCTGTTCCAGACGTGGCTCTCGCCGGTCAGGGTCCAGGCGCCCTGGATGTACCAGCCGTCGAAGCTGGGGTTGGAGGCGCCGGTGCGGTCGACGTCGATGCGGAAGTACTCGCCCGAGACCTGCAGGTTCTTCCAGTAGGCGCCCAGCTCGGCGCCGTAGGCGGTGACGCCCGTGGCGTTGATGTTGTTGGTGTCGACCAGGCGCGTGCCGTCGACACGCAGTTCTGGCCGCTCGCGCAGGCGCACCTGCTGGACCTTGGCCGTGCCGGTCCCGGTGTCGGCCACGTGCAGGATGCCCTGCATCGAGGCGCCGACGTGGACGGCGTAGTCCTTGCCGTAGACCGGCGCGAAGGCGACGCGGGTCAGGTAGCCGACCTGTTCGCCGAACTCGCCGGTGTTCCCGGCCAGGGCGCCCGTCAGGACGGCCGAGGCGTACCAGCGCTCGCCGTTGAAGAAGGCGCCGGCGCTGGAGCGGAAGTCGCCGCCGGCAAGGTTGCGGACCATCTCGGCGGCCGCGGCGCGCTCGAGGAACAGGCCCTCGGTGTTGCTGGTGGCGTCCTCTAGGCCGGTGGGCGTGGCCCAGGCGCCGACGCGCAGGCGGGCCTGCACGCCCTCGGCCGGCTTCCAGCCCGTGTATTCGATATAGGCGGCGTTGAGGCCGGCGGCCTCGGTCCCGCTGCCGCCGAACTCACCGGTCAGGTTGTAGTTCCAGTCGCGGGCGAACGTGCCCTCGATGCCGATGCGGGCGCGGCGGAAGTTGGTGCCCGAGTTGAAGTCGGTGCGGCCCGGCACGTTGTTCTTGGCGTCGTATTGCGCGGCGTCGAACTGGACGAGGCCGCGGATCGCGAACTTCTGGCTGCCGTCGGCGCTGGCGATCTGCGGGCGCGCGTTCGAGATCGTCGCGGTGGCCGACAGCTTCTTGTTGATGTCCTGGTTCGCCTTCTTGGTCTCGGCCTTGAGATCGGAAAGCTCGGTCGTCAGCGCGGCGATCTTGGCCTCCAGCGCGGCGATGCGATCCTCGCTCGTCGACTGGGCCATCGCCGGCGCGGACGCGCCCGTCAGGAGGACGGCGAGGGTCGACGTCCACAGCAGCTTGTTCATCTAGGTCTAGACCTCTGGCCTGGGCAGGTAACTGTCACAGTCATTAAGGTTAGAGGTGTGAACCGCTGGTCAACGCGAGGCGCAACCCGAGCGTGCGCGCGGAGATTATCTAAGGAAAACCGAGTCCTGCGACATACTGCCCCACCGCGACCTCGTTCACCTTAATCGGCAGGTAGTAAACGGGCGTCAGTGTCAGCGTCGAAATAAACCCCCCATTTCGACCCGCAGGACCCCCGTGAAATTCTCTAATCTCTCGATCTCAGCGAAGCTTGTCGTCGTGTTCTCGGGGATGCTCGCCACCATCGGCGCGGGCGGTTTGGCGCTCTACCTGAACAACGCCGCGCTGGCGGCTTCGGCGGCCCGCACCGAGCGTGCGCGCCAGGTGCTTTCGGCCGCCCAGGACGCCACGTTCCGGCTGGCGCGCCAGGAGAACTCGCTGCGCGGCTTCCTGCTCTCGGGCGACACCTACTACGTCAAGCGCATCAACGAGGTGCACAAGGTCAAGTTCTTCGGCTCGATGAAGGAGCTGCGCGAGCTGGCCGGGAACGACGCGACCGAACTGGGCCGCGTGGCCAAGGCCGAGGCCGCCTTCGCCAACTACGAGAAGGTCGCGCTGAACGTCGGCATCCGGCTGGGCATGGACCCGGCGACCCGCGCCGAGGGCGTGACGCTGGTGAGCCATGACGGCGTCGCCGACAAGGCCATCGAGCCGGTCGAGGACGCGTTGGGCGCCATCAACGACGCCGCGGTCGAGACCCAGAAGGCCGAATCTGCCGCCCAGGCCGCCGCCATGCAGCGCGTCACCCTGGGCCTGATCGGCGGCATCGTGTTCCTGGCGATGCTGGCCATGGCCTGCGGCGTGATCCTGGCCCGCTCGATCGGCGCCCCGGTGCGCGCCATGACCCAGGTGATGCGCAAGCTGGCCTCGGGCGACAACGAGGTCGTCGTCCCCGCCGCCGACCGCAAGGACGAGGTGGGCGACATGGCCAAGGCCGTGCTGAGCTTCAAGGAAGGGGCGCTGGCGCGTATCCGCCTGGAAGGCGAGGCCGAGGTCTCCCGCGAGGAAGCCAGCCGCCAGCGCGCCTCGACCGAGGCCGAGCGCGCTCGCACGGCCGCCGAGCAGACGCAGGTGGTGGACGCCCTGGCCCAGGGCCTGTCGCGCCTGTCGGCCGGCGACCTGACCTACCGCATCGACACCGCCTTCAACGGTTCGTACGAGCAGCTGCGCAACGACTTCAACGGCGCGGTGTCGAACCTGGAACGCACCCTGGGCAAGATCCAGGACAACTCGAGCTCGATGTCGGCCGGCTCGGCCGAGATCAGCCAGGCCGCCGACAACATGGCGCGCCGCACCGAGGCCCAGGCCGCCAGCCTGGAGCAGACCGCCGCCGCCCTCGACGAGATCACGGCGACGGTCCGCAAGACCGCGGAAGGCGCACAGCAGGCCGACTCGGTGGTGACCGAGGCGCGCGCCAGCGCCGAGGCTAGCGGCGACGTCGTGGGCCGCGCCGTGGCCGCCATGGACGAGATCTCGACTTCGTCGAACCAGATCGGCCAGATCATCGGCGTGATCGACGAGATCGCTTTCCAGACCAACCTGCTGGCCCTGAACGCCGGCGTCGAAGCGGCTCGCGCCGGCGACGCGGGCAAGGGCTTCGCCGTCGTCGCCTCGGAAGTCCGGGCCCTGGCCCAGCGTTCGGCGGAAGCCGCCAAGGAGATCAAGAGCCTGATCAACGTCTCCACCGAACAGGTGGAATCGGGCGTGGCCCTGGTGGGCCAGACCGGCCAGGCGCTACAGCAGATCTTCGCCCAGTTCAGCCAGATCGCCCAGCTGGTGACCGAGATCGCCGCCTCGGCGCGCGAACAGTCCAGCGCGCTGGGCCAGGTCAACACGGCCATCAACCAGATGGACACGACGACCCAGCAGAACGCCGCCATGGTCGAGCAGTCGACGGCCGCCAGCCACACGCTGTCGCGCCAGGCCCGCGACCTGAGCCAGCTGATCAGCGCCTTCAAGGTGCACCCCGCCGCCGGCAGCCGCACGGTCGACGTGGGCGCGGTTCCGCTGAAGAAGGCGAGCTAAAGGCGGGCCAACAATCCTTCTCCCCTTGCGGGAGAAGGTGTCGGCGCAGCCGACGGATGAGGGGTCGCCCGGCGTGTCCGGCGGCCCCTCTGCGTTTCGGTCTACATCGAGGCGGCTCGCGAAGCGCGACCCCTCATCCGTCTCGCTTCGCGAGCCACCTTCTCCCGCAAGGGGAGAAGGGTTCAGGGTTTCTTCCTCGGCGCGTAGGCGATCATCTGGATTTCGACGACGCCGTCGTCGGCGAGGAGGCCGGTCGTGCCGACGGCGGTCCAGGCCGGGTGGGGCGCGGACATGAATTCGTCCTTGGCCTTGGCGAAGGCGGCGAACTGTTCGTCGCGCGTGCCCTTGAAGCCGGGGCCGTCCCAGACGTGGAAGGTGTTGATCATCACCACGTCGGCGAAGGTGAGGCCCTCGGCCTTCAGCGTGGCCTCGATGACCCGGAAGGCGCGGCGGCTCTGTTCGGTGAAGGCCGGGCCGTCGCGTTCGGCGCCGCCGCGCGGGCCGGCGATCACGCCCGAGATGTAGAGGAAGTCGCCGGCGCGGCGGGCGGGGGCGTACTTGATCTCGTCGTAGGCGCGCTGGGCGCCGGCGCCGGGGATCACGACCTCGCCGCCGGGGGCGGGGATCAGCTTCGGATAGCCGGCGGCGGGGCTTTGCGCATCGGCGACGGCGGGGGCGGCCAGCAGGGCGGCCGCGAGGAGGGCGGGCTTGAGCATGGCCCGGACTTAAGCGCGCGGCCGCCGTCCGGGCCAATGACTCCTGATTAATGCGACGAAAGCCGCCGCTCATGGGACAGGCGCAGCCACGGCCCCAGGTGGAAGGCGCTCATCAGGCCGTACATCAGGGTCATGCCGCCCAGCGGCGAGCCTGCGGGCATGGCCGAGCAGACGAGGACCGCGGCCCCCGGGCCCTGGAACGCGGTGACCAGGGCCATGAGGCCGAAGGTCGGCGCCGCGGCCAGGCTCAGCCAGCGGGCGGCGCGGCTCACCGCTCGGCCTCGGCTTCCGCGCGCATGGTCGTCTCGCCGGCGTCGGACACCTGGGCCCAGCGCGGATTGACGGTGGTCTCGGCCTCGTAGTTGTCGTTCCAGTTCCACCACTTGTAGGCCGGGGTCTGGGGATAGCCCGCGGGCGAGTCCTCCCACGGCTCCTGGCGGCCCAGGGCGGTCATGTCGAGGTAGTTCCAGGTGCCGCCCATCTGCTCGTCGCCGCGGCTCTTGATGAAATAGGTGCGGAAGATCCGGCCGTCGTCGTCGCGGTAGAAGGCGTTGGTGCCGTGCCACTCGTCGACGCCGAAGTCCTTGTCGAAGTCGTCGGTGACGGTGACCCAGGGGATCAGCTCCCAGCCCATCCGCGTCTTCAGCCGGGCGATGTCGGCCTGGGGCGCGCGGGAGGCGAAGACGAGGGTGGTGTCGCGGGCGTTCAGGTGGACGGGGTTGGCCACCTGGTCGGCCACCATTGAGCAGCCGCGGCAGGCGTGCTCGGGCCAGCCGAAGACGCCGGGCTCGTAGAAGGCGCGGTAGACGATGAGCTGGCGACGACCCGCGAAGAGGTCGGCCAGGGTCTTGCGGCCGTCGGCGGTCTCGAAGGCGTAGGCCTTGTCGACCGCCTGCCAGGGCATGCGGCGGCGTTGGGCGGCCAGGGCGTCGCGGGCGCGGGTGTGGGCCTTCTCCTTGACCAGCAGGTCCAGGCGGGCGGCTTCCCAGGCTTCGGGGGAGACGACGGGGGGCGTTTGCATCGGGGAGGTCCTTCTTTCGGGGGAGGTCGGAAGGCGCGTGTCTCGGGGGGGGGGACGCGGCCGGGTCAGGTGGGGATGCGGGCGTCGTACTCGGTGCGAAGGCGCTGCCAGTTCTCCCAGAAGGGCAGGGCCTGGCCGCCGCCGAGGCGGGCGATGAGCAGGTCGACGTGGGCGTGCCAGCCGGCGGAGACGCCCAGCAGCATGTCGCGGTCGGGCATCTTGCGGTGGGTGAGCGTGAACTTCACCTCGGCGCCCTTCTCCTCGAGCTCGAAGACGACCTCGCTACCGGAGGGACCCCAGTTGAGGACAAGGAGGCGCGGGCGCTCGGCGCGGACCACCACCACCTCCATGCGGTGCTCGGCCGCCATGCCCTCGGGCCGCGGCGCGCCCTCGGACAGGTCGTCGTTGCGCCAGACGAACTCCACGCGGGCGCCCGGCTGCTGCTCCATGCGGCCCGCGGCCAGCCACTGGGCGCGCAGGTCGCTGTCTGTGAGGTAGTCCCAGACGCGCTCGATGGGGCCGGGCAGCATGCGCTCGATCCGCACGGTGCGGGGCTCGATGAGTTCGCCGTGGGCGCTGGCGATCGCGGTCATTGGTCGTCTCCTTCGGAGGACTTGGAGGGATCGGAGAGGCCGGCCTTCGCGGCCTCGCGGGCGGCGACCTCGCGGCGCAGGAGGGCGTCGAGGACGTCGAGGCTGCCGGTCCAGAACCGCTCGTACGAGCCGATCCAGTCGTGGGCGTCCTCGAGCGGCTTGGCCTCTAGCGCGCAGACGTGGGTGCGGCCGCGGATGGTGCGGCGGACCAGCCCCGCCTTCTCCAGCGCCTTGATGTGCTTGGAGGCGGCGGCCAGCGACATGTCGAAGGGCGCGGCGAGCTCGCCCACCGTACGCTGGCCGAGGGCCAGGTCGGCCAGCATGCCGCGGCGCGTCGCGTCGCCGAGGGCGTGGAACACGGCGTCGAGCCGGGCGGCGGGGGCTGTGTGTAATTCAACCATGTGGTTGATAGTTATCTTGCGCGGGGAAATTGTCAACCGATCGGTTGAGGATTCTTGCGGCGGGCCTCGGCTATAGGGGCGGGATGGGAAGGCTGGTGATCGTTTCAGGGCCGCCTGGGGCGGGGAAGTCGACCGTGGCGCAACGGCTGTCGCAGCTGGTGGCCGCGCCGCTGGCCATGCACATGCACACCGACGACTTCTACGGCTACATCCGCAAGGGCTTCGTGCCGCCGTGGCTGCCAGAGTCGCGGCATCAGAACGTGACACTGATGAACGCCATGGCGAGCGCGGCGGGGATTTGCGCCCAGGCCGGCTACGAGGTCTTCATCGACGGGATCGTGGGGCCGTGGTTCTTCGACCCCTGGATCGCCGCGGCGAAGGGCGGCGGGCTGGAGCTCCACTACGTGGCCCTGATGCCCGACGAGGCGACGACGGTCGGCCGCGCGACCGCCCGCAAGGCGCCGGGCGCCATGACCGACGCCGGGGTCAGCCAGCAGATGTGGCGGGCGTTCCAGGACTACGCGATCGAGGAACGCCACCGCGTGGACTCGACGCTCCAGGCGGCGAACGAGACCGCCGCGACGGTGTTCGAGGGCCTGGCCGAGGGGCGGTTCCGGCTGGCCTGAGGGCGCGTCGGCCGCGCAGGAATCAACCGCGAAAAACGCAGAAGGACGCGGACGGGACCGTGCCCGCTGCACTTTCCGCGTCTTCTGCTTTTCCGCGGTTTCCAATGGCAGCGCCTGCGGCGCGAGCGAAGCCTAGTGCTGGCCGCTCTTGCCGCGCTGGATGCTGTTCTGCTCGGTGTCCTTCTTGCCCTTGGCGTCGTGGGCGTGATGGCGGTCGCGTTCGCCGCCGCCGCCGGAGACGCCGCTGAAGCGGGTGTTGGTGGGCTCGTCGCGGCCACGGCCGTCGCGGGCGGCCGCCTCGGGCTTCGGCCGCGACGCGTCCTCGTGGCTCGCGCCCGGGCCGCCCCAGCGTTCGGTGTTCTCGTGCTTGTGCGGCATGTCAGCGGTCCTGCTGGTGGCCCTGGTGGTGGGTGTTCTGGTGGATGTTGCCCGCCTGGCCCTGCTCCTTGAGGTTGGTGGGCGCGCGGGCGTGCCTGCCGGCTTCGTTGAGGTGCGGCTTCTCGCCCGGGAAAGCGCGTTGCTCGGGGGGAATGGGGGGCGCCTTAGAGGTCATGGGATCCTCCTTCTGCTGGGTGAGGAGAACCCCTTGGCGGGCGCTTCGTTGCGCTCAGTCGATCACCATGGCGGTGAGGCTGAGCATGTTCTCGCCTGGCGGGTCGGTGGCCAGGAGGTCGCTGGAGCCGGCGTAGACCAGGGCGCGGTTGTCGGCGCGGCCGACGGCCTTCACGGCGGAGTCGCTGGTGATCCGGGCCTGGACGGCGATGCAGGTCTGCAGGGCCGGGATGGTGGCCAGCGCCACGGTTTCGAGACGCAGCGCCCAGTGGTCGGCGGTGAAGGCGGCCAGTGGGTCGTCGGCCCGCCCCGTGTCGCGGAACAGCGAGCCGGCGGGGACGGTGAGCGGGGCCGATGGCGCCCCGCCCACGTCCAGCGTCCGGCAGACGGCCAAGGTGACGGCCTGGGCCGCCTCGCCCCAGCAGGCCAGGGCCAGGGCGAGCCAGAGCGCGCGGCGCACTACTGTGAGATGGTGAGGACGTAGTTGTTGCCGCCGGCGTTGTAGACCATGTCGGTGACGGCTCCGGCCCCGGCCTGGGTGACCTGGATTCCGGCCGCGCCGACGGTGAAGGCGCCGCCGTTGACGGTGAGGCCCAGGGTGACGCCCGCGCCGGTCTGGTCGACGGTGACATTGCCGGCCGCGCCGCCCGCGCCCACGAAGTTCGACAGGGTGATCGCCGAGGACGAGCCGGCCGAACTGGAGTCGAGGTCGAAGTTCACGCGCGACGTGGCGCCGGTGAGCGTCAGCGTCGAGGACTGGGCGCCCGAGCCGCCGGTGAAGTCGTTGCTGACCGTGTTGCCGTCGCCGGCGCCGACCAGGTTGACGTTGAACATCTTGGCCCCGGCGCTGTTCGAGGTGTTGGTCACGCTGTTGTTGTCGGAGTCGATGGCCACCGTGACGTTGGCCGAGGTGGCGGCGCTGATGGTGTTGGTGACGGTGTTGCCGCCGCCGGCCAGGGTGCCGCCGCTGAGGTTGAGGTTGAGGACCACGGCGCCCGTGGCGGCGATACTGTTGGTCACATGGGTGGTCGAGCCGTTGATGGCCAGGTCGTAGTCCAGGCTGGTCCCGTTCAGCGTGTCGACGATGATGTTCTCGGCGCCCACCTCGGCGGGCTCGGTGTTGACGACGTTGACGTCGACGTCGGGGTTCGCCGGGGCCGTGGTCTGGCCGATGGAGAGCGTGTGCTGGTTGGCGCCGCCGTCGGCCGAGGCGCCGTAGGCCAGGTTCAGCGAGGCGGTGGTCGAGCCGCCGGTGGCGGTGACGGCGCCCTGCAGGATGTTGCCCGCGCCCTGCTGGTTGACGATGAACTCGTTCCAGGCGCCGCGGACCGGCAGCTGGCCGCCGCCGGCCTGGCCGTTGGCGGTAAGGACATTGCTGGGATGGGTCGCGTCCTGGGTGATGGTCAGGGTGCGCGCCGTGCCCGTGCCGCTGATGTCGATGCGGATGACGTTGGCGGCGAGCGCCGGGCCGGCCGCCAGGGCGGCCAGGGCCGCGCCGGCCAGCAGGCGGTGGAGGGGATGTCGGGTCATGGTCTCTGCTCCTTGTCGTGGGTCTCAGGTCCACCAGCCGTTGGCGACGCCGTCGCGGATGAGCTGGATCAGGGCGCTGCGGGCCGCGCCGGCGATGGCCAGGCCGACAGGCTCGTTCACCGCCCCGCCCAGTTCGGCGTCGAGGGAGGTGGTGTCGAAGATGCGGGCCAGGTGGCCGCCCACCCGCAGCGAGGTGATCTGCTTGGTGACGGTGGTCTCGCCCAGGATCTCGCCGCTCTGCACGGCCACGGCGCGCAGGCTGAAGGTGACGAGGTCGGTGACGTAGGCGCCGCTGGCGCCGCCGGCGCCCACGGCCACGCCGCCGCTGGCCTCGCGGATCGAGCGGTCGTAGGCCACCACCTGGCCGACCAGCAGGATCTCGGCGACGCGCAGGGTGGAGAGGCGGCGTGGCGGCTGCGGGTTCTGGCCGTTCACGTCCAGGGTCGCGCCGTTCATGCTGAGCGCCAGGGTGGCGAGCTGGCGCTCGCGCAGAAGCTCGTCCACGTGCTGGCGCTCGACCAGCAGGACGTAGCCGGGCCGCAGGTCGCGCACCGCCCGGATGACGTAGGGCGTGCAGTCCATCGGCGCGGCGGTCGAGAGCTCCTGCGGGAGCTGGGTGGGCCGGCGCTGGCCCGAGGTGTCGACGCAGCTGTAGATGCCGACGGTCAGCGGCCGGGCGGGCGGAGGCGGCAGCTCGATCTCGGCGCGCGGAGCGACCGTCGGCGGCTCGGGCCGCGGGGTGATGTGCTGGCAGGCGGCGAGCGCCAGGGCGGCCGCGAGGGCCGGCGTCGCCTGCCACCGCACCTCAGGCCCCGGCCGGGATGGTGAGCGTGGTGGAGCCGGTGGGCGTGGTGATGGTCACCGACAGCTGTCCGTCAGAGTTCATGTAGGTGATGGTCACCGCGCCTGACTGGATCGTGCCCGCCTGGCCCGCGCCGGCATTGGCGATGCGTTGGGCGATGGTCTGGGCGACGATGCCGTTGAGCTGGGAGATGATGGCGTTGACGAAGGCCTGGTTCGGGTCGGGCGGCGTGGCCGTGCGCGCCGCCGCCGCCTCGGCCGCCGCGCGGGCCGCCTGCAGGGCCTTGTTGTACTGGGCCATCTGGAAGGCGACCGGATTGGTCCCGCCGAAGTTCGGCGACATCAGCACGTAGTGAAGATCGGTGGCGGCGGCCGGCGTCGCCGTGGCCGCGGCCATCACGGTCGACCACGCCAGAAGGCGCGGCATGCTGTTGGAACCCGTCTTCATCTGGACGCCCCCGTCCCGCGGCTACCCCGGCCGCGGTCATAGTTAAGGCGGGGTGCGGCGTGGGGTCACTCGGGCGAAACCCCGAGCGGGGGGTCAGGCGGGGTGGATCAGACGCGCTCCAGCGGCCATCTCGCAGCGCGCCGCCGGCGCCGTCTTGTTTGACCACGAACCACACGAACGTCCAGCTGCGCGGCTCCGGGTCGGCTGGCTCCGTTCGTGTGGTTCGTGGTCAAACAAGACGGCGCTGGCGCGCCGCAGCCGCAGACAGGTTCGCGACGCGTGTCCGCGGTCCCTAGCCCTCGACGGCGTCCAGGCCGATGTCGAGGACCTTGGCGGAGTGGGTGAGGGCGCCCACGCTGATCACGTCGACGCCGGTCTCGGCGAAGGCGCGGACGGTGTCGAGGGTGATGCCGCCCGAGGCCTCCAGGGTGACGCGGCGGTCCACCAGCTTCACGGCCTCGCGCATGTCGTCGACGGTGAAGTTGTCGAGCATGATGACGTCGGGATCGTTGCCGAGCGCCTCCTGGAGCTGGAGCAGGCTGTCGACCTCGACCTCCACCTTCACCAGGTGGCCGGCGAAGGCCTTGGCGCGGCGGATGGCCTCGCCCACCGAGCCGCAGGCGGCGACGTGGTTGTCCTTGATCAGGATGGCGTCATCCAGGCCGAAGCGGTGGTTGATCCCGCCGCCGCAGCGGACGGCGTACTTCTCGAGCGCGCGCAGGCCGGGCGTGGTCTTGCGGGTGTCGGTGATCTTCGTGCCCGTGCCGGCGACGGCGTCGACGAAGTCCTGGGTGAGCGTGGCGATCCCGCAGAGGCGGCCCAGGATGTTGAGGGCGGTGCGCTCGGCCGTGAGGATCGCGCGGGCCGAGCCGCTGACCCGGGCCAGCGTTGCGCCGGCGGTGACGACCTGGCCGTCGGCGGTGAGGTCGTCGACGCGGACGGTGGGGTCGAGCTCGGCCAAGGCCAGGCGGATGACCGAGAGGCCCGCAACGACACCGCCGCGCCGGGCGACGAAGTCGGCGGTGAGCTTCACCTCCGCGGGCACGCAGGCCTGGGCGGTGATGTCGCCCGCGCGGCCCAGGTCCTCGACGAGCGCGCGGCGCACGACCGGCTGGATGATGAGGTCGGGGAGGGGCTCGATCGTCATGACTTGCTGGCCGCTTCGTGAGTGATGCCCGCGAGGAACCCGCGGATGAGCGTGAGGGTGGCGGCCCGGACCTCCAGGCTCGCCGCCTGGGGATCGGCCGCCACCGCGATCCGCAGCGCGCCCTGCACGAACGCGCCGAAGACGAGATGGGACAGGGTGGGGACCACAGACTCTTCCAAGAGGCCGGCTTCGGCCAGGTGGCCCATGGCATGGGCGATGAGGCCGATACAGACAGGCTCCTGCAGGGCGATCCACTGCTCGAAGCCCAGCACCGCCGGGCCGTCCAGCAGCAGGAGGCGGCGGGCGTCGGCGGCCTCGTAGGCGTCGAACATCTTCGAACCGCCGAAGATGATCTCCTCCAGCGGGTGCGGGCTCTCGGCCATGGTGGAGAGGTCGACGTAGCGGGCCACGTCGGCCATCACCGCGTCGCAGGCCGCCCGGAAGAGGTCGGTCTTGTCCTTGAACTGGTAGTAGACCGCGCCCTTGGTCAGGCCCGCGGCGGCGGCGACCTCGTCCACCGACACCGCGGCGTAGCCGTTCTCGGCGAACAGCCGGCGCGCCTGGGCGACCAGCCGATCTCGATTGGTGAGCGGGGCGGTTGACATCATACTCTCGGTATGGCGATCATACTGAGAGTATGACAAGGGGCTGGGCCATGCGGATACCCACCTGGACGATCGTGCTGGGCGCGGCGCTGACGGCGCTGATCCTGGGCCTTTCCTTCACCCAGGCGTTCGGCGGCTGGACCAAGGACGGCGTGCTGGCGGGGACGGCGATCACCGCCCGCTGGGCGTTCCCGTGGTTCATCGCCGCCTGGTCGGCCTCGTCGCTGGCCAGGCTGTGGCCGGGCGGCTGGCGCACGGCGCTGCTGCGGCGCCGGCGGGCCGTGGGGCTGGCCTTCGCAGCCAACCATTTCGTCCACCTGGGCTTCGTGGTCGCGGCGGTGTCGCAGTTCGACGAGACGCGGCCGCTCTACGTCTACCTGCTGGGCGGCGGAGCCTATGTGATGATCGCGGCCATGGCGCTGACGTCGAACGACGCCGCCCAGCGCTGGATGGGCCTCAAGGGCTGGCGGCTGCTGCACGCGGTGGGCGGCTGGTGGGTGCTGATCATCTTCGCCAACAGCTACGTCGGCCGGCTGATGACCAAGCCCGCGATCGCCGCGCCCGCGGTAATCCTGATCGTGGCGGCGCTGGCCCTGCGGATCGCCGCGGCGCTGAAGGGGCGGTCCCGCGCGCAAGCGGCCTGACCTCAGGCCGCCCGGCAGGGGGCGCGATCGCCTGCGCTGTCGGGGGCGGTGACGAACGTCCGCTGCGGCGCGAGCGCGTCCGGGAAGTCGGACCGGAAATGGCCGCCACGGCTCTCGCGCCGGGCCAGGGCGGCCTCGGCCACGAGGCGGGCGGCGACCAGCGCGGCGGCGCAGCCATGGCGGGCCTGCATCGCGACGATCTCGCCCAGCAGCCGCTCAAGGCCCGCGGCGTCGCGGATCACCCCGGCGTCGCGGCTCATGGCGACGCGCAGGGCCTGCAGCGCCTCGTTCGGCAGTTCGGGGGCGGGCGTGGCCCGCAGGATCGGCGTGGCGGGCGCCCGCTCGTCGCGGGCCGCGCGGCCGGCGCGGGCGCCAAAGACGGCCGCCTCCAGCAGCGAGTTCGAGGCCAGGCGGTTCGCGCCATGCACGCCGCTCGAGGCGCACTCGCCGGCGGCGTAGAGGCCAGCCAGGCTGGTGCGGCCGTCGGTGTCCGTCGCGATGCCGCCCATGTGGTAGTGGCAGGCCGGCGCGACGGGGATCGGCTGGACGCGGGGGTCGACGCCGCCAGCCATGCAGGCGGCGAACACCGCCGGGAATTCTTCAGGGAAGTGCGCGCCGACCGCCTCGCGGGCGTCGAGGAAGGCGCCCCGACGGGCCGTGCGCTCGGCGTGGATGGCGCGGGCCACCACGTCGCGCGGCGCGAGCTCGGCATCGGGGTGGTAGAGGGCCATGAACGGCTGGCCGGCGGCGTCCACCAGCTTGGCGCCCTCGCCGCGCAGGGCCTCGGTGGCCAGCGGGGCGGGATCGCGGCCGATGTCGATGGCCGTGGGGTGGAACTGCACGAACTCGGGGTCGGCGATGGTGGCCCCGGCCAGGGCGGCCAGGCCCAGGCCCTCGCCCTTCAGCTCGGCCGGCGTGGTGGTGACGGCGTAGAGGCCGCCGATGCCGCCGGTGGCCAGGACCAAGGCGTGGGCGGTGATCTCGATCACCTCGCGGCCGTCGCGGGCCAGAACGCCGCGCACCCGGCCGGTGGCGTCCTGCAGCAGGCCGACCAGCTTGGCGCCGACCTTCACCTGGATGTGCGGGGCGGCCAAGGCGGCGACGGTCACCGCCTCCATGATCGCGCGGCCGGCCTGGTCGCCCTTCACCCGGGCCACACGGGCGCGCGAGTGGGCGGCCTCCAGGCTCTGGGCGAAGGCGCCGTCGGCCTTGCGGTCGAACGGCGCGCCGAGCTCAGCCAGGCGGCGGACGGCGGCGGGGCCTTCCTCGGCCAGCAGGCGCGCGACCTCGGGGACGACGAGGCCCGCGCCGGCGATCACCGTGTCCTGGGCGTGCAGCTCGGGGGCATCGTCGCCCGAGAGGGCGGCGGCGACGCCACCCTGGGCCCAGGCCGACGAGCAACCGTGGTTCAGCGGCGCGTCGGTGAGCAGCAGCACCTTGGCGGGCGCGGCGGCCATGGCGGCTGTGAGGCCCGCGAGCCCCGCGCCGACCACCAGCACCCCGTCGTGGCGAATGCGCTGGCCCATCTCAGATCAGCTCCACGTCCACGTGGTGGCGGGCCTTCACCAGGTCGTAGCGCGCCGGCTGCGAGGGCGGCGGCAGGTCGATCATCCGCTGGACGGCCAGGCGGGCGCGCTCGGCGATCGCGGGGTCGACGACGACCTCGTGGCGGTTGTGCAGCAGCGCGTCGTAGATGTTCTCCAGCGTGATCATCTTCATGTGCGGGCACAGGTTGCAGGGCCGGACGAACTCGGTGTCGACCGCGTCGGCGGCGACGTTGTCGGCCATCGAGCACTCGGTGATCAGCACCACGCGCTTGGGCTTCCGCTGGATGACGTAGTCGTTCATGGCCGCGGTCGAGCCGGCGAAGTCCGAGACCTCCAACACCTCGGCCGGGCACTCGGGGTGCGCCAGGACCTCGGCGTCGGGATAGGCTTCCTTGAGCTCCAGGATGTCGGCGGCGGTGAAGCGCTCGTGCACCTCGCAGCGGCCCTTCCAGGCGATGATGCCGATGTCGGTCTGGCGGGCGACGTTGCGGGCCAGGAACTCGTCGGGGATCAGGATGACCCGGTCGACGCCCCACATCCGCGCGGCCTCTTCCACCACCTGAACGGCGTTGGCGCTGGTGCAGCAGATGTCGGTCTCGGCCTTCACGTCGGCGGTGGTGTTCACGTAGGTGACCACCGGCAGGCCGGGATAGCGCTGCTTGATCAGGCGCACGTCGGCGCCGGTGATCGAGCTGGCCAGGCTGCAGCCGGCGCGCAGGTCAGGGATCAGGACGCGCTTCTCAGGCGACAGGATCTTGGAGGTCTCGGCCATGAAGTGGACGCCGGCCTGGACGATCACCCCGGCGTCCGAGCGCGCGGCCTCCTTGGCCAGGCCCAGGCTGTCGCCCACGTAGTCGCCGACGCCGTGGAAGATCTCGGGCGTCATGTAGTTGTGGGCGAGGATGACCGCGTTCTTCTCGCGCTTCAGCCGGTTGATCTCGGCGATCAGCGGGGCGTGCAGGCGCCATTCCATCGGCGTGACGTGGCGCTTCACCTTCTCCCACGCGGGGGCGGTGGCGGCTTCGACAGCGGGGGTGAACGCGAACTGGAAACCGTCGGCGGCCATCGTCTGCCTCCTTATGCTCAAATTGAGCATTTCTCGGGCCTATAAAATGCGCCGAACGTCGAGGCTCGGCGCCAACTCCCTTTTGCTCACTTGGAGCATAACCGACCATATAAGGGTGACGCGGCGGCGCGCAAGGGCCTTTTACGATTCGTGACAGCTACTTTGGGGGCGCGAGCTCGGCGATGGTCTGGGCCAGCTGCTGCGGGCCGTAGGGCTTGCGCAGGAGGGGCCAGGGGGTCTCCTCGGCGGCCGAGAGCACCTCGCCGGTATAGCCCGACGACAGGATGATCGGCAGGCCGGGGCGCAGCGCCACGGCCTCGCGGGCCAGGTCCACGCCCGACTTGTCGCCCGGCATGATGAGGTCGGTGAGCATCAGGTCGAAGGGCTCGCCGGCATTTAGGATCACGAGCGCGGCGTCGGCGTGCTCGGCGCGGCGGATCTCGTGGCCCAGCTCGCCCAGCATGGCCTCGACCAGTTCGGCGACCTGGGCGTCGTCCTCGACCAACAGGACGCGCAGCGCCGGGCCCTTGCGGGAACGGACCCCGGCCGGCTCGGGCGAAAGCGCGGCCGGATCGACGGGGATGCGCGGCAGGTAGAGCCAGACGCTCGCGCCCTTGCCAGGCTTGCTGTCGACCGTTGCCGCGCCGCCGCTCTGGCGGGTGAAGCCGTAGACCTGGGAGAGGCCCAGGCCGGTGCCGCGGCCGGGCGCCTTGGTGGTGAAGAACGGCTCGAAGGCGCGCGCGATGGTGGCCTCGTCCATGCCTGCGCCCGTGTCGTGGACGGCGACGCAGAGGTAGTCGCCGGCGTCCAGGCCCTCCACCTGCCTGTCCTTGAGCGTCACCGGCAGGGTCTCGATGCGGATCATCCCGCCGGCCGGCGTGGCGTCGCGGGCGTTGACGATCAGGTTCATGACCGCCGCCTCGAACTGGCTGGGGTCGAGGCTCACGACGGCCTCTGGCGCGGCGGGCGCGACCACCAGGGTCACGGCCTCGCCGACCGCGCGGCGGAGCAGGGGCTCGGAGTCCTTGAGCAGCGCGTCCACCTGCACCGGCTCGGGCTTCAGGGCCTGGCGGCGCGAGAAGGCCAGCAGCTGCTGGGTCAGGCGCTCGCCGCGGCGGGCGGCGCCCATGGCGGCCTCGATCATCCGCTCGCGCCGGGCGGCGTCGTTCGGATGGCGCTGCATCAGGTCCAGCGCCCCGATGACCACAGTCAGCAGGTTGTTGAAGTCGTGGGCGACGCCGCCGGTGAGCTGGCCCACGGCCTCCAGCTTCTGGGCGCGCTGGAGGGCCGCCTCGGCCTCGTCGCGTTCGGCCAGCGCCGCCTCGACGCGCTCCGCCAGCAGGTCGTTGATGCGCTTGAGGTCGTCCTCAGCCTGCTTGGCCTCGGTGAAGTCGTAGCCGACGCCGATGAAGCCGTCGAAGCTGCCGTCGGGGCCCCAGCGCGGCTGCGAGACCGAGCGCACCCAGCGGTACTGGCCGTCGTGGCGCAGGAAGCGGGCCTCGAGCGTGAAGAGCTTGCGCGAGGCCTCGCCGGCCACCTGCTCCTGCAGGATGCGGGCGATGTCGTCGGGGTGGAGCACCTTGCGCCAGTCGAAGTCGAGGGCTGTCTCGTAGCCGGCGCCCAGGTAGTCGACATAGGTCTTGTTGGCGAACTCGCGCTTGCCGTCGGTGCGGGTGACCCACATCAGGATGGGCGCGCTGTCGGCCAGGGTACGGAAGCGGCGCTCGGTGGCCTCCAGCGCGGTCTTGGCCTCGGCGTGGGCGGCGTTGGCCTCGTCCAGCCGCAGCAGGGCCTCGCGCAGGCTGGACGACACGATGATCGTGAAGGCGCCCGAGAGCGTGAACATCGCCACGACCATGGCGCTGGAGATGCCGACGGCGGTGACCACGGGGGCGCCGACGCCGATGGCCAGGGCGGCCGCCAGGGTGGCCCAGCCCCAGCGGGGGCCAGCGTAGAGCGTAGCGATGATCAGGGCCGGCAGGGCGGTGATCGAGAGGCCATTGGCGTTCTCGAAGCCCAGCATCAGGCCGCGCAGCAGCACCGAGACGCCGAGCGAGGCGGCGCTGATCGCCAGCGCCGTGAAGAACGGCGGCGAACGTCTCGGGATGAGCCGAAGCGGTGAGAGCGCCGGCATCATGAACGTGGCATCGAACCCCCCGGTCCGCACGGACCAACGGCCAGCATGGGATGCGGCAGGTTGTGTTGCAACCGCACAGGTTACGCGCCGGTGCGACATGTCGGCCCGGACAAGCTTGCACGATTTTTGCCTTGTCCGAGTCCAAAGACCGCCGGTTTGCGCCTATATGCGACGGCCTGACGTAGATGGGGATGTGACCCTGAGACTGGTGATTGCGCATGGACTTCGCCCGGTTTGGGCGAAGATCAGGACCGTTGCGGTCCTCGCGGCCGTCGCGGCCGTGGCCGCTTGCGCGCCCAGTCAGCACCAGCAGGACAAGGCGCGTTTCGCCTCGCGCGACCTGTCGAACGAGGGCCTCTTCAAGCTGGCCTCGACCATGGATCCGTCCATGCGGGCGCTGGCCCTGCGCCACGACCCCGCGTCGCGGGCGCCCGACCTGTGGGCGCGGCCCCAAGGCTGGGGCAGCCTCGACATGGAACATGTTCCCGACCTGGGACTGGCCAGCGAGACCGCCAGCGCCACGGCCGAGGAGGTCAACGAGCTGCGCCCGTTCTCGGGCCTGCCGATCCGGCCGATGAAGCCCTTCGTGCTGAAGGCCTCGGGCGAGGACCGCGCGCGCGCCGTCCAGTGCCTGGCCCAGGCCGTCTACTACGAGGCCGCCCGCGAGCCGGAAGTGGGCCAGGAGGCGGTGGCCCAGGTGGTGCTGAACCGCGTGCGCCACCCGGCCTATCCGAAGAGCGTGTGCGGCGTGGTCTACCAGGGCTCGGCCCGCGTGACCGGCTGCCAGTTCACCTTCACCTGCGACGGCTCGCTGCGCTGGGTGCCGCAGGCGGCGTTGTGGACGCGGGCCAGGACGGTCGCCGAGCGGGCGCTGAACGGCTACGTCGACAAGGCCGTCGGCTCGGCCACGCACTACCACGCGCAGTACGTGTCGCCGTACTGGGCCCCGACGCTCGTCAAGATGACCCAGGTGGGGCAGCACATCTTCTACCGCTGGACGGGCCCGTGGGGCGAACCGCCCGCCTTCACCGGCCGCTACGCCGGCGGCGAGGCCTATCTGTCGCCGGCCGTGCTGGGCAGCCTGGACGCGCGCACCCAGGGCGGCCTGCTGGCGCCCGAGGAACAGCGCATCTCGCCTGACCGGAAGATCACCCTGGCCGTGGCCGGCGAGGTGCGCACCTACAGCGTCGTCGATCCGACCCTGCCCAGCGGCGAGCGCACGCGGGTGATGGGCGTGCTGATGTCCACGCGCCGCCAGCCGACGCCGGACGAGGTCAAGCGCATCAACCAGAGCCTGGAGGCCCTGGAACGGTCGATGGACCAGAAGGGCGCCGTGGCGCCGTCGGCGGGCCCGGCCGGCGCGCCGGCCTCGGCCACCGCGCCCGCTACCTGAACGCCACCCTGAGCTTGGCGCCCACGAAGCGGCCCGAAGGGTCGTAGCCGCGCGCGGCCGCCGCGCCCGACTGACGCTCGGCCCCGGCCTCCAGGCCGCAGAGGAAGCCCAGTGAGCCCACGACGCCCGGATCGTCGAAGCGGTGATCGACCGCGGTCTTCGCCACGCCCGGGATGCGCACCGGCGCGCCTTCGTAGCGGGGCGAGATGGCGGCCTTGGGCGGGGCGATATCGAGGGCCACACCCTTGGGCGTCACCTTGAGCGGCGCGGCCATCAGGGCCTTGGTGGCGGTCTGGGCCTTGGCCGAACCGGCGGCGAGGGCGACGACGAGGATGGCGAGGGCGGCGGTCTTCATGCGCAGGCTCCGGCGGGCTCCACACATAGGTACGGGGCGGGGAGGAGCTTAGACCCGTCAGCCGGAAAAGGCGTCGGGGTAGATGACGCTGATCGGGGCGTCGAAGGCGCCGGGCTCCAGCGCCAGGGCCATGAAGCCGGGGCCGCCGGCGTAGACCGACTTCACCTTGGCGGCCATGTCGGCCGAGAAGCCGAAGCGGGGATAGTAGGCCGGGTGGCCCAGGACGATGATGCCGTGGGCGCCGAACTCGCGGGCCTGTTCGACGCTGGCTCGGGTGAGGGCCGAGCCGACGCCCCTGCGCTGGAGCCCCGGCTTCACCGCCAGCGGCGCCAGGGCCGCGTAGAGCGACTGGCTGTCGGCCCAGAGGCGGCTCAGCAGGATATGGCCGTCCACCTCGCCGTCGGCGACCGAGACCAGTTCGAACAGCACGTCGCCGTCGGCGCGCAGGCGCTCGACCAGCCGCGCCTCGTCGGCTTGGCCGAAAGCGGCCTCGACGACCTCGGCGATGGCGGGATGGTCGGCGGCGCGGGCGAAGCGGATCATCCGCTGAAGCTAGCGCCTGGCGGCGGCGGCGTCAGCGCTCCTCGCTGAAGCTGCGGCGTTCGTTGGCGGCGCGGGGCAGATCCTGGCGCTCGTTGCGCAGCGCCTCGGCGGCCAGCTTGCGCCACCCCTCGGCGATCTGGAGGTAGACCTCCTTCTCGGCGGGGCTGTCGGCCTTGGCGGCCAGGCGCATCACCACCTCGGCCTGCTGGCGGTAGCGATCGCTCGAGCTGAAATCTTCGAGGGACACGATCGCCTAACTCGAAAGACGCCCGGAAGTTTCCGGCTCCGCTTGTTATCAAATGAGGCATTTTGGCGCCGCGCGAGACGGGGGCGGCCGAGGCTCACCAGGCCCCGATTTTCTGGGCCTCGTGATGGCTGATCGGATGGTGCGCGGCCTTGTGGTCTTCCTCGGCCAGGAAGCGCACCGCCTCCAGCGCGGCCATGCAGCCCATGCCCGCCGCCGTGACCGCCTGGCGGTAGACGTCGTCGGTGACGTCGCCGGCGGCGTAGACCCCCTCGATGGCCGTGGAGGCCGTGCCGGCCTTCACCTTCAGATAGCCCGAGGCGTCCATCTCCAGCTGGCCCTGGAAGAGCTGGGAGGCGGGGGCGTGGCCGATGGCGATGAAGACGCCGTCGGCGGCCACGGTCTGGGTTTCGCCGGTCTTGATGTTCTTCAGGCGCGCGCCGGTGACGCCCATGGGGTCGGTCTCGCCCAGCACCTCGTCGAGGACGCTGTCCCAGACCACCTCGATCTTGGGGTGCTTGAACAGGCGCTCCTGCAGGATCTTCTCGGCGCGGAACTCGTCCTTGCGATGGACGACCGTGACCTTGGCCGCGAAGTTGGTGAGGAAGAGGGCCTCTTCCACCGCCGTGTTGCCGCCGCCGACCACGATCACGTTCTTGCCGCGGTAGAAGAAGCCGTCGCAGGTGGCGCAGGCCGAGACGCCGAAGCCCTGGAACTTCTGCTCGGTCTCCAGGCCCAGCCACTTGGCCTGGGCGCCGGTGGCGATGATCAGGGTCTCGGCCAGCCAGACCTGCCCGCTGTCGGTCTCCAGGCGGAACGGACGCTTCGACAGGTCGGCCTTGGTGACGATGTCGTTGACGATCTCCGTGCCCACGTGCTCGGCCTGGGCCTGCATCTGCTCCATCAGCCAGGGGCCCTGGATGACGTCGGCGAAGCCCGGGTAGTTCTCCACGTCGGTGGTGATGGTGAGCTGACCGCCCGGCTGGATGCCCTGGATCAGCACGGGCTTGAGCAGGGCGCGGGCGGCGTAGACGGCGGCGGTGTAGCCGGCGGGGCCAGAGCCCACGATCAGGCAGCGGACATTGCGAGGTTCGGGGCGAGCTTCGGACATGGCGCTAATGTAGTGACGATTCCGGATGGGTGCGACGACGGATGCCGCGTTGGTTAACACCGCTTTCAGCGACGCGGCGTTAGAATTCCTCACATGGGCGCAAACCCCGAGATCGAGATCGCCGGCCGCAGGATCGGCGCGGACCATCCGCCGTTCGTCATCTGCGAGCTGTCCGGCAACCACAACGGCAGCCTGGATCGGGCGCTCCTGATGGTCGACGCCGCCGCCGACACCGGCTGTGACGCGATCAAGATCCAGACCTACACCGCCGACACCATCACCATGGACGTGGACCGGCCCGAGTTCCGGATCCACGGCGGGCTGTGGGACGGGCGCAGCCTCTACGAGCTCTACCAGGAGGCCTACACCCCCTACGAATGGCACGCCGCGATCTTCGAGCGGGCGGCCAAGCGGGGCGTGACGATCTTCTCCAGCCCCTTCGACGAGACGGCGGTGGACCTGCTCGCCGGCCTGGATGCGCCGGCCTACAAGATCGCCTCGTTCGAGGCCGTGGACCTGCCGCTGATCAAGTATGCGGCGTCCAAGGGCAAGCCGCTGATCATCTCCACCGGCATGGCGAACCTGGCCGAGATCGAGGCCGCGCGGGACGCGGCCATAGCGGGCGGCGCGCCGGGCGTGGTGCTGCTGCACTGCGTGTCGAGCTATCCGGCCACCTTCGCCGACGCCAACGTCCGCACCGTGGCCGACATGGCCCAGCGCTTCGGCTGCCCCATCGGGCTCTCGGACCACACGCCGGGCACCGCCGCCTCGGTGGCGGCGACGGCTATGGGCGCCAGCGTCATCGAGAAGCACTTCACCCTGGCGCGCGCCGACGGCGGGCCGGATGCCGCGTTCAGCCTGGAGCCCGCCGAGTTCAAGGCGCTGGTGGACGACGCCAAGGCCGCCTGGGCCGCGCTGGGCCGGGCGCACTACGACCTTTTGGGCTCCGAGCGGGGCAACGTGCAGTTCCGCCGCTCGCTCTACGTCGCCGCCGACGTGAAGGCCGGCGAGGCGCTGACCCGGGCCAACGTCCGCTCTATCCGCCCCGGCAACGGCCTGGCGCCCGCACACTTCGACGAGGTGCTGGGCAAGGCCGCCGCGCGCGACCTGAAGCGGGGCGAGCCGCTCGCCTGGGACATGCTAGCCTGAGGGCATGACGCCCGAGGCGATCGCCGATCAGATCCGCGCCGAGATCGCGGCCCTGCCCAGGGCCTATACGCCGGAGTTGCGCGAGCTGCGGAAGCGGTGGTCGGCGGCGCTGAAGCCCGAGGCGGCCGCGACCGTGCTGGCGGCGGCGACGCGGCTGGAAGGCCGTCAGCCGCAGGAAGGCAAGTGGATCGCCTACGAGCTGGTCCGCCATCATCCGGGCGCGTTCGCCACCGTGGATCAGGCTGAGGTCGAGGACTTCGCGGGCCGGATCGCCTCCTGGTACGCCACCGACGCCTTCGGGACGATCCTCTCGGGGCCGCTGTGGGCGAAGGGCAGGCTGGACGACGCGCTGTTCGAGGCGTGGTCGCGGTCGGAGAGCCGCTGGCTGCGGCGTTCGGCGCTGGTGGCGACGGTGGGGCTGAACGGCGTGACGCCTCGCCCGGACGTGACGTTCGAACTCTGTCTGCGGCTGGCGGGCGATCGGGACGACATGGTGGAGAAGGCGGCGTCGTGGGCGCTGCGTTATCTCTCGCAGAAGGACCGGGCGGCCGTGGACGCGTTCTGGGCCGAGCACGCCGAGGCCTTCCGGCCGCGGGTGAAGCGCGAGGTGCGGCACAAGCTCGCGACCGGCGTCAAAACGCCTCGGAGAAACGCGGGATCGTAAGCGAGGGTTAACGCGAAGCAGCTTTTGTCCATCACGCAGCGTTCCGTCTGGAGACCCTTGATGAACATGATGGCGAAGCCGATGGCCGGCCCCGGGCTGGCGGCCGATGTGATCTCGGACTTCATCGAAACCGGCGCGCACCTGTTCCACGCCCCCGTGGACGCGGCGGCGGCGACCGCGCTGCTGGCGGACATCCGCGCGACGCGGGCGTTCGACGACACGCTCTTCCTCTCGGAGGCCGAGTTCGACGCCGACCCGCAGTACACGGGCGTGAACCCCAAGCCGGGCCGCAATCTGCTGGAGCAGTTCGAGGCGAAGCTGGGCTTCGTCGAGCAGGCGCCGCACATCGTCGAGGCGGTGACCGCGCTGCTGGGCCCCGACTACGAGATCCTGAACAAGAAGGTGGTCTGCGGCGTGCCGGCCCGGTCGATCCCCGACTGGCTGAAGACCCGCATCCACGGCAACCCGGTGAACAACCTGGGCGCCTATGTGAAGCCGCAGAACCGGGACATCACCTATTTCTACGGCATCGATTTCCACCAGGACCTGATCGACTACAAGGACCGGGAAGCCGATTTCCTGACGCTCTACATCTACCTGCACCCGGTCACGAAGGCCGACGCGCCGCTGTACCTGCTGGAGGGCAGCCACCGCCTGGGCGGCTCGGTGTTCCCGCACGACCTGACGCGCTCGACGCCCGACGCCTGGACCTATGCCAACGGCCCGCACGGGACGACCGAGACCCAGCAGCGCATCCTGACCGGCGACACCGGCTTCGCGGCCATGTGGCACGCCTGCACCTTGCACGGCACCCAGCCCGACGCCGCCGACCACGAGCGTATCTCGCTGCGCTACCTGATCGCGCGCGGCAAGGACGGCCGGGCGGCCGGCATGGAGGCGGTGAACGCCACCCTGCAGGGCCCGCTCAGCCTGGTGGACACGCGCAAGGACCTAGCCGCCGATGGCTCGGCGCAGATCCGCGCAAACACCGTGCTCAAGGCCTAGCGCCGGATGACCTCGTCCTTGCAGGCCGGCCTGGAGGCGCTGACCGAAGGGCGGGCGCAGGACGCGATCCCGCTGTTCAAGGCGATGGTGGCGGCCAACCCCCGCGACCACGACGCCCGCTACTGGCTGGCCAGCGCGATGATGCAGGGCGGCGACCCCGAGGGCGCCCGCGTACTGGACGACGCGCGCACCATGCATGCGCTCAGCCTGGCGCGGACCATGGACGCCGACCTGCAGCGGCTTAGGACCGACCCCGACTACGCCATCCACATCGGCGGCGTGCTGTACGGCCGCGGCTTCGTGGCGATCGCCTCGGTGGCGTGGGGCATGGCGCTGTCGGCCGGCCGCATGGACGCCGGCACGCTCAGCAACTACGCGCTGGCGCTGCAGCACCAGGGACGGGTGGAGGACGCCAGCGACGCCTACCGCGCCGCCGCCGAGGTGCAGCCGATCGCGACGATGCACCAGTTCCTGGTCTACGCCCAGCTGTTCTGCGAGGACGGCGAGGCGCGCCATTTCGCCGAGGCGCGCGCCTGGGCCGAGCGCTACCTGAACGTCGCGCCGCCCGCGCCGCATGCGAACGGGCCGCGCGCCGGCCGCAAGCTGCGGATCGGTTATGTGGCGCCGAACTTCGCCAAGTCGCAGTTGCGCCAGTTCATCGCCCCGGTGTTCGAGAACCACGACCCGGAGGCGGTCGAGGTCGTGCTCTACACGGCCGACGGCGCCGCCGACACGACGTGGCCGTCGTGGATCGAGGTGAAGGCCATCGGCCAGCTCAGCGACGCCGACGCCGCGGCGATGATCCGCGAGGACGGCATCGACATCCTGAACGACTGCTGGGGCCATACGGCCGGCTCGCGGCTTGGCGTGTTCGCGCTGAAGCCCGCGCCCGTGCAGACGGCCTGGATCAACTTCGCCCAGACGACCGGCCTGTCGCAGATCGACTATGTACTGCACGCCCGGACCGACCGGACCCCGAACTTCGACGGTCTGTTCAGCGAGGGGATCTGGCCGGTGGCCGAGGTCTTCACGCCGTTCCAGGCCGGGGCCGAGCGCCTGCCGCCGGCGCCGACGCCCGCGAAGGAGACCGGGCGGATCACCTTCGGCTCGTTCAACCACCCGGCCAAGCTGAGCTGGGAGGCCGCGGCGGTCTGGGCGACCGTGCTCCGCAACCGGCCGGGCTCGCAGCTGGTGCTGAAATACCGCTACTACGCCGACCCCGTGCTGCAGCGGGCGACCCAGGCGCTGTTCCTGGCGCACGGCGTGGCGCCCGACCGGCTGGTGTTCTCGGCCCACAGCGCCGGCGCGGACTACTACCGCGCGTTCCAGGCCGTGGACCTGATGCTGGACTGTTTCCCGTGCCCCGGCTCGACGACGACGCTGGAAGCGCTGTCGAACGGCGTGCCGGTGCTGGCCATGTGCGGCGATCCGCCGAACGTGGGCGGCTTCTACGCGCGGACCCTGCTGGAAGGCGTTGGCCTGCCCGAGCTGGTGACGAACGATCACCAGGACTTCGTCGACCGCGCCCTGGCCCTGACCGAGGACGTGGAGGCGCTGGACGCCCTGCGCGCCCGGGTCCGCCCGGGTTTCGACGACGGCCCGATAAGCGACGGGGCGGGCTTCACCCGTCGCCTCGAGGCCGCCTTCGGCGAGATGTTCGACCGCTGGGAGGCCGCCGGCGGCAAGTCGCCCGTCGGCCAGGTGGCGTGACGCCCTAAATCAGAGAGACAGGCTCTAGGCCCGCGCCGCGAGGGCGGCCAGCGCCTCGCCGAGCTCGGCCAGCGCCCCATCCCATTCGCCCGGCCCGTCCGCCCGGAACACGCGAACGTTCGGGAACCACGGGAAGGTCTCCGTCCCCAGCATCGCCCAGTGGCCGGGGGTGGTGATGATCCAGGTCTCGGCGCCGCAGGCCGCGGCCAGGAAGGTCTCCACGCCGGGCGGGCCGACGACGACGTCCAGCGCGCAGGCCAGGGCGGCCAGGGCGTCGAGATCCTCGAACGGCAGGTCGTGCATGTTGCGGACCGCCGTGCCCAGGTGGGCCGACAACCACGCCGCCTCGGCCTCCGACCCCCGATGCTTCGCCGCGACGAGCGTGATCCCCGCGGTCGACAGCGGCCCGGCCAGCGCGGGTAAGGGCGGCGCGGTCCAGGCCGCGGCCGGGTCCTCAGCGGGCAGCCGCCACGCGAGGCCGACCTTGGGGCCCGGCCCCAGCGCCGCGACCCGCCCGCGCCATCTCGCCACGGCCGCCGCGTCTGGCGTGAGGCAGGCCGCTCGCAGGCCCCAGCCGGCGGCCTCGCCGTGCGGGCTCGCTATGACCGCGCGTAAAGGCGCCCAGGCGCCGACCAGTTCGCCCTCGTGCAGGTGGGGACTGTCGAGGTCGGCGGCCAGCCAGTGATCGGTCCGGCCGGGGCGCACGAGGCGGCTCACCACGTGCGACGACGGGAATGAACGGCGGGCCAGGGCCAGCCAGACGGGCGAGACGGCCAGGATCAGCGGCTGGTCGGCCACCACCTGCACGGCGGCCCGGGCCAGCAGGATCTCATCGGCGAGGCCCTCTTCGCCCAGGAGAAGCAGGCGCCCGCCCGGCGCGGTGTCGGGCGACCAGCGCCGCGCGGCGATCCGCGCCACGCGATCGGCGCGCAGGTCCGGGTCGCCGGCCCGAGCGAACGCCGCCCAGCCGCCGGCCAGATCACCCAGCGCCAGCAGGCGTCGAGCGTGTTCTTCGCCGAATGCCGCCGCCTCGTGCGGCTCGGCGGCCACCAGGGCCTCGGCGCCCAGCGCCCGGACCTGGTGCGGATCGCCGCCCGTCGCCAGGAGCGCTGCGGCCAGTCCCGAGAGCGCCGCGGGCATACGTGGGCCGAGCCGCAGGGACTCCTCGAAGAAGACCAGGGATTGGCCGTGCCGGCCTTCCGCGCACAGCAGCGCGCCAAGCGCGCACCAGAGCTCGGCCGCGCCCGGATCCGCCTCAAGAGCCGTACGCAGCACCGCGTGGGCGTCGCCGAACTTCAGCAGCTGGGTCTGCGCGGCGGCGAGCGTCGCGATCATAGCGGCCGAGGCCGCGCCGGACTGCGCCAAATCCGCGAGCAGCGCCTCGGCGAGCGCGTTCGAGCCGGCGCGCAGGGCGAGTCGCGCCATGAGGCCCGCGACCTCGGCCGCATCGGGCGCGGCCCCGCGCGCGGCGTCGCAGGCGTCGAACGCCGCGGCCAGGTCGCCTTCGGCCTCGCGCGCCCGCGCGAGCGCCAGCCAGGTCTCGACGGCCTCGGGGGCGGCTTCGGTCGCCTGCCGCGCGGCCGCAACGGCTCCGGCGACGTCGCCGCCGCGGAGGAGGTCGCCAGCCCGGGCCGCCAAGCTGCGGCCATCCGGCGCGGCCGCTGCGGTCGCCATGGGATCGGACGGCATAGGCCCACCCTCGGGAGAATCGTGTGAATCGAGGCTAGATGCGGCGTGGGCGGACGTCATCAGCCCGAGCGCGGACGGGATCGCATGGTCAAGCTCGTCACACAGCCGTTCCTTACGGAGGACGCCTACGTCCAGGCCGTAGGCGCACCACGACGGACGCTGCGCGCCGCCGGGCGTGTAGAGGGACCACCGCCGTTCGTCTTTCCCGCCACCGACGCGACCTTCTACGGCGCGGAGCCGGTCGCCTACGATTTCCCCGCGGTGACGGTGACGACGCTGCGCGACGCGGTGGTGCGCGGGAAGTCAAACATGGCGACGACGCCGGAGGCGATCCTGCGCCACGGCCTGATTCAACTCGGCCCCGAGACGCCCCCGGAGCTGTTCTACGGCCGGCTTCGCGTCACGGAGGACCGGACGGGCGCGGCCTGGGGCCCGGACGACCCGTTCGCCGCGACGTACCTGCCCGAGGCCGCGGGGTTCCTCGACGGCGTGGCGTTCAACTACGCCCACTGGATGACCGAGGTGCTGCCGAGGATCGCGGCCTTCATCGCCGACGCCGGGCTTCCGGCCGTGCCGCTGATCGTCGACTACGACCTGCATCCCAACATCGTGCGATCGCTGGAGCTGGTGGTCGGTCCGGACACCGTGATCCATCGCCTTCGGGCCGGCGAGGTGGTGCGCGTGGGCGTGCTGCATAACGTCTCGCCGACGGGCTATGTGCCGTTCAAGGTCGCGCCGCAGCCGGTGGAGCGTATTTGCCAGGGGGTGTTCAATCCGAGCGCTCTGCGCGACAGCGTCCAGACGCTGCGGCGCGCGATCGATAGCGCGGGCGAGGCGCGGCCCAGGCTGTTCCTGCGTCGGAAAAGCTCGGTGCGGCATGTTCCGAACGAGGCGGAGATCGAGGCGGCGCTGGAGGCGCTGGGGTTCGTCGCGGTCGAGCCGGAGGGTCTGACGCTCGACGAGCAGGTGCGGGTCTACGGCCAGGCGGAGATGATCGTGGGCGCGACGGGCGCAGCGATCGCCAACGTGATCTTCTGCAGGCCGGACTGTCCGACGGTGGTGTTCATCCCCCGGTTCCGCGCCACGGCCGTGTGGTACTGGCGGCAGATGGCGGCGGCCGCCGGCGCGGGGCCCGTGCTGCACGTGAGCGGGCGGCAATTGGAGCCGACGGAGGATCCCTTCGACGCCCTGGCCGTGCACCGCGACTTCCGGGTCGAGGTCCAGGACGTGCTCGACGCCGTCGAGGCGGCCGAGGCGCTCAGGCGCTGAAGAACTCGCGGACGCGGGCGATCACGAAGTCGACCTCGCGGTCGCTGAGCGTCGGGTCCAGCGGCAGGCTGAGGGTCGAGGCGGCGATGGCCTCCGCCACCGGGAAATCGCCGGCCGACCAGCGGTCGGCGTAGCAGTCGTGGCGGTGGACCGGCGTCGGATAGTGGATGTTGGTCCCGATCCCGCGCGCATCGAGCACCGACTTGAGCGCATCGCGCCACTCGGGGGCGCGGACCGCGAAGACGTGCCACACCGGCTGGGCCCAGCCTCGCACGGCCGGCAGCTCGAGCCCCTTCACGCCCGTGAGGCCCATGAAGTAGCGGAGCGCGAGCTGGCTGCGTCGGGCGTTCCAGGCGTCGAGGTGCTCGAGCTTCACGCGCAGGACGGCGGCCTGCAGCGGGTCGAGGCGCGAGTTGCGGCCGGCGATCTCGTGATGGCCGCGCGTGCGGGCGCCGTAGTTGGCCATCATCCGCACGGCCTCGGCGGTGGCCGGATCGTTGGTGGTCACCGCGCCGCCGTCGCCCAGGGCGCCCAGGTTCTTGGTGGGGTAGAAGCTGAAGGCGGCCGCGTCGCCTAAAGCGCCGCAGCGGCGGTCGCGGTAGCCCGCGCCGTGCGCCTGGCAGGCGTCTTCCAGGATCTTGACGTCGCGGTCGCCGATGGCGGCGCGCAGGCCGTCGATGTCGACCGGGTGGCCGTAGAGATGGACGGGGATCACCGCCCGCGTGCGCGGCGTGATCGCCGCGGCGGCCGCGGCGATGTCCATGAGGCCGGTGTCGGGCTCGACGTCGACCAGCACGGGCGTCGCGCCCACCTCGTCGACGGCCAGGGCGGTGGCGATGAAGGTGTGGGCCGGCACGATCACCTCGTCGCCGGGGCCGACGCCCCAGGCGCGCAGGGCCAACACCAGGGCGTCCAGGCCGTTGCCGACCCCGATGGCGTGGGCCGCGCCGCTGTAGTCGGCGAAGCGGGCCTCGAAGGCCTGGACCTCGGGGCCGCCGATCAGGACGCCGGACTTCATCACCCGGCGCATGGCCAGTTCCATCTCGGCCCCGAGCGCCTGATTGGCGTGGGCGAGGTCGAGGTAGGGGACCGAGGTGACCGGCTCGTCGCCGGAATCCCAGCGCACGAAGTCGGCGTGGTCGCGGATGTAGTCGGCCTCGTCGTACTCCTCGGAGGCCAGGACGATGACGACGGAGTCGTCGGAGAAGTCGCTGAGGTCGCGCCAGCAGCCGGCCGAGACGACGGCGGCCTGGTTGGGGCGGTTGAGCTCGACCGTCTCGGTGCGGCCGTGCTTGGAGATGGCGATCCGCACGCTGCCGCGCAGGCACAGGAAGCACTGGCGCAGCGCCTTGTGGCCGTGGCTGCCGCGGCCCTGACCGGCGGGAACGTCGCGGATGTAGTAGGCGCGGTGCACCGGGAAACCGATGTGCTTCGACACTTCGGCGACGCCCAGGATGCCGTTGGGCATCGGAATGGTCTGCAGCTCGACGAGTCGGACCAGCGGCTCGACGTCCGACGCCTCGGGGGCGACTTGCGGCGTTGGGTGACTGAGGGCCACGCCTGAACCTCCGGATCCTAGAGGCCTCCCATTCGGGATGAGCCATCCTGAATGGACAAGAAGGCCTCTAAACTCAAAGAAGCGAGCCTGTTCGCCCCGGTTGGCTTGATCCAAGCCAGCCGGGACAGGCTCCAGGCTCCCATGGCGCCATGAGGCGGTTAACGATTCATTGGGCCGGGCGTCTTTCGGCCTACCTGCGGTCAGGCGTCGCGGGCGCCGATCAGATTGAGCAGGGCCTCGGCGGTCCGGCCGGCGCCCAGGCCGTCGCAGACCGCGGCGCTGGCGGCGGCCAGGCGCCGTCGCAGCTCGGCGTCGCGCAGCAGGCGGATGAGCGCGCGGTCGAAGGCGACCTCGAAGTCGGGCGCGGCGAGGTCGACCACCAGGGCCGCCTCCAGCTCGGCGATGGCGCGGGCCGCGCCCCGCTGGTTGTCGGCCAGCACCACCATGAGCGACGGCAGGCCCAGGACGCACCGTTCCCAGGTGGTGGAGCCGGCGGCGCCGACGCCCAGATCGGCCTCGGCCGTCAGCCGCGCCATGTGCGGGGTGTCGACGTGCAGCAGCACGCGCGGATCGCGCCGGGCGATCTTGGCGAGGCCCGGCAGGCTGGGCGCCTGGCCGCCGAGGACGACGTCGAGGCCCACGTCCTGCACCCTCTGGCGCAACAGGTCGACGACGCGGGCGGTGACGCCGCCGACGTCGGTGAGGCCCAGCGAGACCAGGATCCGCTGCACGGGCTCGCCGCGCCAGGCCAGGGCGGGCTCGCGCAGGACGGCGAACTCGGGCCGGACGGGCGCGTAGGTTGGCCCCAGCAGCAGGCGGGCGGTGTCGGGCGTCAGGCCCATGTAGTCGGCCGGGCGGCGCGCCGGGCCGGAGTCGAGGACCAGGTCGGCGCCGAGCGGCCGGTCGGCGAGGTCGTCGATCACCAGCACCGGGCGGCCCTGGGCCATGGCGCGGTGGTCGGGCTCGGAGAGGCCGTAGTGATCGAAGACGATGGCGTCGAAGGCCTCGCGCACCGCGGCGGCGGCCAGGTCCTCGGCGGCGATCCGTGGAGTGTCGGGCGCGAAGGCGTCAAGCACGTCCGCCAACGCCGGCGGCCCCACGAAGACGCACGTCGCGCCCTGGGCGGTCAGGGCCTGGGACAGGGTGAGGGAGCGCATGACGTGGCCGCCGCCCACGGTGGGGCCGGCGTCGACGACGAAGAGGATCCGCGGCCCGGTCATGCCCCTGCGTCGCCCGGCATTGGGGCGAGGTCTGGGCGGCAGCGGGACGCGAGGCCGTTCATGGCCCCCGTGATGAGCCGATGCGGCTCAAAAGCAAAGGGCCGCCCCCCAAAGCAAAGGGCCGCCCCCAAAGCAAAGGGCCGCCCCGAAGGGCGGCCCTCGCGGATCGAACTGGATCCGAACCTAGACCAGGTTGGTGGAACTGATGTCGGCCAGCGTCTTGCCCACCAGGAGCACGGCGGAGTCCGGCGTGCCGTCCAGGTTGGTGTCGACGATCAGCGCGACGTCCGAGCCCACGGCGACGGCGTAGTAGACCACAGTGCCGTTCATGGCCGTATCCGCCTGCGAGATCGCGGTCGCCAGGTCGGCGGCCGTGGTGCCTTCGACGTAGTTCGAGCCGTTGCCGGCCGAACCGCCGAACTCGAGCTGGTCGGTCGAGCCGAAGTCGCCGATCACATCGCGTCCGCCCGTCGCCGGCGAAGACGTCGCATCGAAGATGAACAGGTCCGCCCCGGCGCCGCCGGTCAGGCTGTCGGAGCCCGCGCCGCCGGTGATGGTGTCGGCGTTGCCCGAGCCTACGATGGTGTCGTTGCCGTCGTTGCCGTTCAGCGTGCCTTCGCCGGTGATGCTGTCGGCGCCGTTGCCGCCGTTCAGCGTGTTGAGGCCGCCGCCGCCGTCGATCGTGTCATTGCCGTCGCCGCCGTTGTGCACGTCGGCGCTGACGCCGCTGCTCAGGCTGTCGTCGCCCGCGCCGCCTTCCAGCACGTTGGCGCCGTCGTTCGCGACGATGGTGTCGGCGCCCGACCCGGCGATGAAGGTGTCGTTGCCGACGCCCGCCGTCAGGAAGTTCGCGCCGTCGCCGCCGTTGATCGAGTTGGCGCCGGTCCCGCCGTTGATGCTGTCGTTGCCGTCACCGCCATTGATGGTGTCGCTGCCGGTGCCCGAAACCACGCTGTCGGCGCCCGCGCCCGAGTCGAGGATGCTGTCGCCGGTGCTGCCCGAGCCGCTGATCGTGTCGGCGTCGTCGCCGGTCGAGATGCCGCCGCGGCCCTGGAAGATCACGAAGTCGGCGCCCGCGCCCGAGTTGACGTTGTTGACGCCGCCGCCGGTGGTGTCGCCCACGTCGATCACGTCGGCGCCGGCCCCGCTGTTCACGCTGTCGTTGCCCGACCCGGTGGTGACGGTGTCGGCGCCGTCGCCGGTCAGGATCGTGTTGTTCCCAGCCGAGTCGATGATGGTGTTGATGCCGCCGCCCGCGTCGATCGAGTCGTTGCCGGCGCCGCCGTTGATGCTGTCGTTGCCCGTGCCGGCCTGCACGCTGTCGTTGCCCGAGCCGGCCGTCAGCGTATTGGCGCCGTCGCCCAGCAGGATGGTGCCGTTACCGCTGGTGGTGGTGACGACGTCGTCGCCCGCGCCGACGTTGATGCTGATCGTGTCGGTCGAACCCGAGACCGTGTCGGCCCCTTCGCCGCCGATCACCGTGCCGCCGCCGCCCGTGACCGTGATCACGTTGGCGCCCGCCCCGGCGTCGATCGAGTTCTGGCCGGCGCCGCCGGCGATCGAGTCGTTGCCGTTGCCGGTGACGATGGTGTCGTCGCCCGAGGCGGCCGAGACCGAGTCGGTGCCTTCGCCCGTCACGATGCTGTTGTTGCCGTCGCCGGCGGACACGGTGTCGTTGCCGGCGTCGGCCGAGACGACGTCGCTGCCCACGCCGCCCGTGATGCTGTCGTCGCCCGCGCCGCCGGTCACGGTGTTGTTGCCGTCGCCCACGTCGATCCGGTCATCGCCGGTCGAGCCGTTGACCGAGTCGGCGCCGCTGCCGCTGACGAAGCTGTCGTTGCCGTCGCCCAGGCTGACGCTGTTGCCGCCGCCGCCGGCGTTGACGGTGTCGTTGCCGTCGCCCGCGTCGATGGTGTCCGAGGCGCCGCCCGCGGAGATGGTGTCGTTGCCGATGCCGCCGTCCAGCGAGTCCTGGCCGCCGCCGCCGGTGATCGCGTCGTCGCCGTCCTGGCCGCCGATGGTGTCGTTGCCGCCCGAGCCGACCAGCGTGTCGTTGCCCAGGTTGCCGAGCAGGAAGTCGGCGCCGCCCTGGTTGGCGTTGATGCTGTCGTTGCCCTGGCCGCCCAGCAGCAGGTCGTTGCCGCCGCCGCCCGTGATGGTGTCGTTGCCGAGGTTGCCCTGGGCGAACTGCAGGACCGTCGAGCTGGTGAAGCCGCCCACGTCGATCGTGTCGTCGTCGCGGCCGCCGTAGATGACGTCGTCGCCGGCGTCGCCGGACAGGGAGTCGGTGCCCTGGTTGCCCTGCAGCACGTCGTTGCCGCCGGCGCCCAGCAGGGTGTCGTTGCCGGTGCTGCCATAGAGGCCGTCGGCCCCGGAGGTGCCGGTGACGTTGTCGTCGCCGACAATGCCGGCGTAGAGGACCGAGCCGTCCTGGAAGAGGGTGCTGGTCGCGCCGTTGCTGGGCGCGCGGAAGCCGCCCGGGTCGGCGAAGGTCAGCGACTTGGTCGGCGAGCTCACCACCACGCGATCAGGCGTGTCGACGGTGAACGGGACGAAGGACACCGACACCTGGGCGGCCGTCAGGCCCTGGGTCTGGAAGATGATCCGGTCGGTCGAGGCGTTATAGCTGCTGGCCTGCGCCTGCGTCATTTCCTCGAAGAAGTACGTCGCCACTGTGCGGCCCCCGTTTACGAATCAGTTGGTGTCCCTTGCGGGCAGGCTAGCCTCAATTCCTTAGACAAAGTTACCGTGACGGGCGAACCCGGCAAGAAATCATCGCCTTAGGTTGAGTGCGTTCCGTCGATCACGCCGAGCCGTCGTAACGGCGCAACAGTTCGCGGGCGGCTCGATCTGTCTCTAGCAGGGGGGCATAGGCCTCCGCTGTCAACTCGCCGACAAAGGGACGCGCAATTCCGCGCCGCTGCAACTCACCGTGGAAACGGGCGAGCTTGTCGCTATGCCCGTCCATCGGCAGCACGAAGAGGGGCTTGCCCGTGGCCGCCGCGTCGGTGGCGAGGTTGGTGGAATCCTCCGTGACGAGGATCGCGTCGGCGGCGGCCAGGAACGCGAAGTAGGGATTGTCGCCGACGCCGTCCCAGATGATCCCCGGCAGGTGGGCGAGGGCGGCCGTCATCGTTGCGCGCGCGGGCGCGGGCGTGCGCCGCGTGTAGGAGAGGAGGAGCGCGCCGCCGGAGGCCTCGACGGCGCGGCCGATGTCGGCGGCCAGGGCGCGGGCGCGGTTTGCGGAGAGCCGGTGGGCCTTGGACCGGCCGCCGATCACCACGGCGACGCGCGGATGGGGCAGGGGCGCGAGGCGGTCCTGGAAGCGCGCCAGCTCGAGACTGAGTTTCTCGGGCGTGATCCGGTTGGGCGCGCCCAGGATCGGGAAGACGTTGGGGCCATCGAGTCCGTCGTGCTGCGGCGGCACCACCAGGTCGAACCGGTCGAGCGGCGCCCTGGGGTCCTGGGTCTGGACGACGAAGGTCTTGCCCTGGCCCCAGGCCAACATGCGCGTCGAAAGGGGAAGCGTGGCCCGCCCGGCGGCGATCCAGATGTCGGGCCAGGGCGCGTCGAGCGGGTCGCCGGTGCGTGCGCCGGGCGGAATCAGCCGCCAGGGCAGGCGTCCGAGGCCGGCCTTCCAGCCGACCCGCTTGACCGCGATGTGCGCGGGCTTGAGGCGCGCGACCGCCTCCGCCAGGCCGAGGGCCTGGGCTTCGATGCCCGCGCGGCCGTCCGAGACGGCCCAGATCCTTAGGGGACGCGGGGCTTTGGCCATTTGGAGTGGGTCAGACCCACTCCACCTTGGTGATCTCGTAGGCCTTCACGCCGCCGGGGGTGTTCACCTCCACGACGTCGCCGGTCTCCTTGCCGATGATCGCGCGCGCGATCGGCGAGGTGACGGAGACGCGGCCCCGCTTCACGTCGGCCTCGTGCTCGCCGACGATCTGGTAGCGGGCCTCTTCCTCGGTGTCCTCGTCGACCACCGAGACGGTGGCGCCGAACTTCACCTGGCTGCCCGAAAGCTTGGAGACGTCGATGACCTGGGCGCGGGCCATCCGGTCTTCGATGTCGGCGATCGTGCCTTCGATCCAGCCCTGCCGCTCCTTGGCGGCGTGGTATTCCGCGTTCTCGGAAAGGTCGCCGTGCGCGCGCGCTTCGGCGATGGCCGCGATCACCGCGGGCCGTTCCACCGTCTTCAAACGCTTCAGTTCTTCGTCGAGGGCCTTGTAGCCCTCGGCGGTCATCGGAACTTTTTCCATCGTGACTCGAGGTTCGCCTTGGTGATCCCCACCCCGGCCGCGGGCGAACGCGGCCCGGGGGCAAAGAAGCTAGGATTGTGCGACGCAAAAATCAAGACCGCGGGTCGGCCAGCTCCAGCGCCGCCACCAGGCCGGGGCGATTGTCCCCCAGCACCAGCCGCCCGCCATGCAGCTTGGCGCAGGCCGCCACGAGGGCCAAGCCCAACCCCGAGCCCGCCGTGGTGCGCGAGGCTTCCAGGCGCACGAAACGCTCCTGGACCCGGCCCAGGTGCTCGGCCGGCACGCCCGGACCGTCGTCGGCCACCGAGATCCGCGCCTTGCCGAGGCCGGTCTCCTCGACCCGGACGACCACGGTGGCGCCCTCGCCCGCGTGGATCACCGCGTTGTGGAGCAGGTTGCCCACGGCCTGACGCAGCAGCGCCGGGTGCGCGCGGGCCAGTACGGGCGCCTGCGGCGCGTGGGTGACCAGGGTCTGGCCGGCATCCTCGACCGCGGGGCCGAACAGCTCGGCGATCCCCAGCACCAGCGCCGCGACGTCGATGCGCTGCATGTTCTCGCGGCTGAGGCCGGACTCGGCGTGGGCGATGTCGAGGAGGGCGTTCAGCGTGGCGAGCACGATGTCGGCCTCGACGTGGGCGTCGTCCAGGGCCTGCATCCGCTGCGACTCCGGCGCCTCGGGGTCGGCGGCGCGGACCAGCGCGCCCTTCATGCGGGTCAGCGGCGAGCGCAGGTCGTGGGCGATGGAGTCGGCGACGGTCCGCATGCCGGTCATCAGCTCCTCGATCCGGCCCAGCATCACGTTCACCGAGGCGCCGAGGTCGTCGAAGACGTCGCCGTTGGCGCGGACCGGGGCGCGGGCCGAGAGGTCGCCGCCCGCGATGCGCTCGGCCGTGTGGGCGATGGCCCGCGTGCGCCGCAGCAGCATGGCGTTGAGCGCAAACCCCGCGGCGGCGGCTCCGAAGGCGGTGATCAGGATGGCGAGCGCCGAGCCGCGGAAGACGGCGGCGCGCAGGCCGTCGCGGGCCGACAGGTCCTCTGCGACGATCAGGGTGTAGCCGCCGCCCAGGGGCTGGGCCAGCACGCGCCACAGGCGTCGAGGCGCGTCGGGTTCGGCCACGGTCCGGAAGCCGGCGTCAGGCGCGTCCAGCGAGCTGATGACGTCGGCGCCGGCCAGCATGTGGCCCGACTGGTCCTCCAGCGCGTAGCGGAAGCCGTCGGCGGCGCCGACCTCGGCATGGCGGTTCAGCGCCTCGGCCAAGCCCTTGACCCCCTCGTCGCGGGCGAAGGCCACGAAGTAGTCGCGCGCGGCGCCGGCGATGGCGGTCTGCTGGCGCGCGATGGCGCGCTCGCCCAGGCGGTCGACGATCAGCAGGCCCACGATGACCGCGGCAATGGCGACGAGCGCCGCCGCCGCCGGCCAGATCCAGGGCTTGAGGCGCACGGGTTCAGGGCCTTTCGGAGAGCCGGTAACCGGAGCCTCTTACAGTATGCAGGAGCGGCACGTCGAAACCGTCGTCGATCTTCTTCCGCAGACGGCTGATGTGGGTGTCGATCAGGCTGGTGTGCGGATCGAACCGATAGTCCCAGAGCTCTTCCAGCATCATGGTGCGGGTGACCACGCGGTCCTTGTGGCGGAGCAGGTGCTCCAGCAGCTTGAACTCGCGGGGCAGCAGGTCGAGGCGCTGGCCGGCGCGGGTGACGCGGCGGGTGAGCAGGTCCATCTGTAGGTCGCCGCAGGACATCGAGGTCGTCTCCTGCCGCGTCGCGGGCCGGCGCAGCATGGCGGCCAGGCGGGCGGAGAGCTCGGAGAAGGCGAACGGCTTGGCCAGGTAGTCGTCGCCGCCGGCGCGCAGGCCGCGGACGCGCTCGTCGAGCTGGCCGAGGGCCGAGAGGATCAGGAGCGGGGTGTGGACGTCGGCGGCGCGGAGCGCCTTGACGACCGACAGGCCGTCCATGCCGGGCAGCATGCGGTCGAGGATGACCGCATCGAAGTCGGCGGAACTGGCGAGGTAGAGGCCATCGCGGCCGTCGGCGACGTGCTCGACGGTGTAGCCTTCCTGGCGCAGGCCGTTGAGCAGCGTCTCGGCCGTGCCGCCGTCGTCCTCTACGACGAGGATCTTCGCGCCCATGTCGGCGCCTCCATCAGTGACAGCTTGGCCTTATAGCGCGAACCGGTCGAAAAAGCGGCGGGCGCCCGGATGGGGGACGCGTAGCGCCCGCCGCCGCCCCCCTTGGCCGTCGCGCACAAACGCAAACACGGCGGCCAAGAGTGTGACTTCGACTGGAGGTGCGGCCCGATCAGGCCTTGGTGCAGGCGGCCATGAAGGCCTTGCGGGTCTGGCTGTGGGTCTTTTCGGCCTTCCACTGCTTGGCGCAGTCGGCGGCCTTGGAGGACGTCGCGGCCGGCGCAGGCTTCGCAGCCGGGGCGGCCTTGGTCGCGGCCATCGCGGACGCGCCGCCGACGAGCGACAGGACGATGGCCGAGGAAAGCAGGATGTTGCGCATGGGGTGGGTGGTCTCCGGTAGGGGCCGCCCTTGCGGCGGCGGGGACCATATGACCGGGGGCGGCTCGCGCCCGCCTGACCGCCGCCTCGCAAATTTGTAAGGTTCGCACTACCTCTGCCCGGACCGATCAGGAGAGACCGTCCATGGCCGCCAAGCGCGGGATCACGCTCTACCATTCGCCGGGCAGCCGGGCGTTCACCGCCTACTGGATGCTGGAGGAGATCGGCGTGCCGTTCTCGGTGCAGCCGGTCGACATCCGCAAGGGCGAGCAGAAGGCGCCGGAGTACCTGAAGCTCAATCCCGCCGGGAAGGTGCCGACGCTGACCGACGGCGACGTGGTGGTGAGCGAGAACCCGGCCATCGCGATCTACCTGGCCGACCGCTACAGCTATGGCGCGCTGGCGCCGCGGATCGAGGACAAGGACCGCGGCGCGTACCTGAAGTGGATGGTCTATGCGACGGCGGTGGTGGATCCCGTGGCCTCGCTCCACCGCAACAACATCGACCTGCCGGGCTTCGACGTCGGTTTCGGCGCCTTCGACGACATGGTGAACGCGCTGACCACGACGCTCGAGCACCGCAAGTGGCTGCTGGGCGACCGGTTCAGCGCCGCCGACGTGGTGCTGGGCGGCACGATCTCACGGCTGTTCTACCAGCAGGTCCTGCCCGAGCATCCGGTGCTGGTGGAGTACAACGCCCGCCTGACCCACCGCGAGGCCTATCACCGGGCCGCCGACGCCACCTGGCCGGCGCACCTCTATCCGACGTTCCAGCACTAGGGCTGTCGGCCCTTCGCCTTCACGCGCGCTTCGTGACGTTTCTCTAGGTTCCGGAAGACCTCTTCCAGCGGAATCAGGAGGGAGGGGTCAGCTTTCACGGCGTCGTACGTTGGCGCGACTTCTTCGCGAAGCCACCGTTCCAGCTTGTCGTCCTCATCCTGATCCATCACGTGCTCTCGCTGACGATCGCGCCCCGGAGCTCGTCGGCGTCGGGGGCTTCGAAGACGCCTTCGATGAAGTCGAAGTGCTCGGGCTTCACCTCGATGGCGAAGTTCTCGCCCTTGATGACGTTGCGCTCGGCGACGCGGGCGCGGCGCACCTCGGCCGGGGCGGTGACGAAGTGGAACTGCAGCGGCAGGCCCGCGCCCTCGGCGATCTCGCGCACGCGCGCCCGGTCGTCCTTCCGCATCAGGCCGATGTCGAGGATCACGGAGACGCCGGTCGCCAGCACGCCGGCCGCCACGGACCAGATCTGCGCCTCGCACCGCTGAACCCGCTCGATCATCCACTCGTACTCGATCGGCTGGGGCATGTCGGGGGCGAAGAGCTGGGCCATCCACTCGTCGAGGACGAAGGCCACGGCCTTCTCGCGGCGGGCGAAGCTGTGGGCGTAGACCGTCTTGCCGGCGCCCGAGGGGCCGAAGATCACGTGCAGGGTCGCAGTCATGCGGGGCGTCTAACGGACGCGGCCCGAAAGGTCGACTTGACGGCCAGAATATAACCAACTAGTTCTGTAACTCATGAGTTATGAACAACAGCTCGACGCCACGTTCGCGGCCCTGGCCGACCCCACCCGCCGCGCGATCCTCGCCCGGCTGGCGACGGGGGAGGCCTCGGTCGCCGAGCTGGCCGAACCGTTCGCGATGAGCCAGCCGGCGATCTCCAAGCACCTGAAGGTCCTGGAGAAGGCCGGCCTCATCCGCCGCGGCCGCGACGCCCAGCGCCGACCGGCGCGGATCGACGCCAAGCCGCTGCAGGAGGCCAACATGTGGATCGAGCGGTACCGCGAACTCTGGGAGGCGAACTACGCGCGCCTCGACGGCCTGCTGGACGAACTGAAGGCCGCCATCCCCTCGAAGAAGGACTGAACCGATGCCGAAGCCCGTCGAAGTCACCACCCCCTCCGACCGCGAGATCCGCGTCGCCCGCGCGTTCGACGCGCCGGCGAAGCTGGTCTGGGACTGCCATACCAAACCCGAGCTGATCCGGCGCTGGATGCTGGGCCCGCCCGGCTGGTCGATGCCGGTCTGCGAAGTCGACCTGACGGTCGGCGGCGCCTACCGCTACCGCTGGCGCAACGACGCGGACGGGACCGAGTTCGGCTCGTCCGGCGTCCACAGGGAGATCGCGCCGTTCACGAAGATCGTCACCAGCGAGCGGATGGAAGGCTTCGACGGCGAGGCCATCAACACGCTGGTGTTCGAGGAGGCGGGCGGCCGGACCACCGCGACCATCACCATGCTGTTCGCCTCGAAGGAAGCCCGGGACGGCGCCCTGCAGAGCGGCATGAGCGACGGCATGGCCATGGGCTACGACCGGATGGACGACATCCTGGCCGAGATGGCGGCGGCATAAGGCGTGGCGGCGGGGTCTGTCGAACTACGGGTCGAGGCGGTGCTGGCGGCATTGCGCGCCGCGGCGTCCGACAAGGTCCGCGACGAGATGGGCCCGCGCTACGGCCTGGTGGTCGACAAGGCCATGGGCGTGGCGATGAACCGGATGCAGGCCATCGCCAAGCCGTTGAAGCCCGACCATGAGCTGGCCGAAGCGCTGTGGGACACCGGCTGGTACGAGGCGCGGATGGTCGCCTGCATGGTCGACGATCCGGCGCAGGTGACGCCGGAGCAGATGGACCGCTGGCGGGCCGATTTCGACAACTGGGGCATCGCCGACACGGTCTGCTTCAAGCTGTTCGACCAGGTCCCGGGCGCGGCGGCGATGATCCCGAAGTGGTGCGCGCTGAACGACGAGTTCGGCCGCCGCGGCGGGTTCGCGCTGATAGCCTGCATGGCGCTGCACGGGACGGGAGAGGAAGCCGACTTCCTGGAAGGCCTCAGGCTCATCGAGGCGTGTGCGACCGACGAGCGGAACTTCGTGAAGAAGGGCGTGAACTGGGCGCTCAGGGCCATCGGCGGGAAAAAGAATCCGAAGCTGCGGGCCGAGGCGCGCGCGACGGCGGAACGGCTGGCGGCGTCGGCGGACAAGACCGCCCGCTGGATCGGCAGGGACGCGATGAAGGCCTTCGCGAAGGCCGACGGGGGAGGGGCGAAATGACGACCTTGGAGCCGGCGCCGCCACCGCGGATCGGGCGCAGCGTGCTGGCGGTGCTGGCCGGCCTCGTGGCCATCTTCGCGCTGTCGATGGCGATGGACGAGCTGATGTACGCCCTGGGCGTCTTCCCGCGGCCACCGAGGATCACCTACGAGACCACGCCCTACCTGATCGCGACGGCCTATCGGGCGGCGATCGGGGTGATCGGCTGCTGGGTGGCGGGACGCCTGGCGCCCATCCGGCCGATGCGTCACGCCCTGATCCTGGGCGGGATCGGCGTGCTGCTGAGCGGGGCGGGCGTGGCGGCGTCGCTGGCCGCCGACATGGGGCCGATCTGGTATCCGGTCGCGCTGATGGCGGTCACGCTGCCCTGCGCCTGGCTGGGCGGGCGGTTCGCGGAACGGGGGCGCGCATGATCACGATCTACAACTTCGACCGCGACGTGCGCGGCCTGCGCGTCGCCTGGCAGTGCGAGGAGATGGGGCTGGCGTGGCGGCCGGAGGTATTCGGCTACCCGCCGCCCGCCGACTACAAGGCCAAGTACCCGCCGGGCTCGGTCCCGTTCCTGGAGGACGACGGCGGGGTGGCGATGGGCGAGTCCGTAGCGATGATGCTGTACCTGGCCCAGCGGCACGGCCCGACGCCGCTGCTGCCGGCCGAGCCCGCGGCCATGGCGCGGACCCTGCAGCTCACCGTCTTCAGCGAGGCCCTGCTGGGCGGGCTGATGAACCCGCTGATGGGCACGAAGTTCGTGGCCCCCGACGACCAGAAGGCCAACTGGACGCAAGGCTTCTGCGAGGCGCGCGTCGTGGACGGCCTGGCCTATGCGGCGAGCCTGCTCGGCGACGCGGCGTTCTTCGTGGGCGACGACCTGACTTTGGCCGACATCGCCGTCGCGACGGCGCTGGGCATGTGGAAGGGCGCGCTCGGCAAGCCGATCCCCGCGACGCTCGCCGCCCACCGCGACCGGATGATGGCGCGCCCGGCCTACGAGCGCGCCCGGGACCGGCTCAGCGCACCGTGAGGCCGCCGTCGATCACCAGCTCCTGGCCGGTGACGTAGCGGCTTTCGGCCGAGCACAGCCAAAGGACGCCGTTGGCGATGTCCTCGGGCCAGCCCTTCACACCAAGCGGCACGGCCATGGCCGACATGGCGTCGAGGTCCGGCGGGGCGTTGGCGCCGGGGTTCAAGGCCTCGGTGACCGTGTTCCAGATCGGCGTCTCGATGAGGCCGGGGTGGACGGAGTTCACGCGGATGCCGTCCTTGGCGTTGGCGCACTCCATGGCCACGGCCTTGGTGAAGAGCCGCACGCCGCCCTTGGTGGCGCAGTAGCCGGCGAGGTTCGCCGAGCCCTTGAGGCCCGCCACCGACGAGATGTTGACGATGCTGCCGCCGTCGCCCGAGGCGCGCATCAGCGGGATCGAATGCTTGGTGCCCAGGAACACGCCGTCGAGGTTGATGGCGGTCTGGCGTCGCCAGTTGGCCAGCGTCATGTCCAGGATCGAGCCGCCGATGCCGATACCGGCGTTGTTGACCAGGAAGTCGAGGCGGCCGTGGCGCTCCTTGATCCCCGCGACGACGTCGATCCAGACGTCCTCGTCGGTGACGTCCTGGCGGCGGTACTCGGCCTTGCCTCCGGCCTTCTTGATCCCCGCGACCACCTCTTCGCCCAGGGCGTCCTGGATGTCGGTGACCACCACGAAGGCGCCTTCGGCCGCCAGCTTCTCGGCGCAGCCGCGGCCGATGCCGCTGGCCCCGCCCGTCACGAGCGCCACCTTGCCGCTCACCCGACCCGACATGTCCATCCCTCCCTTATCGTTGATAACTTGAAGTCCTAGCGCGGCGCTGGACCGCGCGCCAGCCTGACCCGCCGTCACGACGGGCTTGACCCCACGCGGAGGCGACGGGAGGGAGGAGAAATGCAGATCGAAATCCGTCCCTGCGGGTCCGGCGACGCGGCGGCCCTGGCGCTGGTGGGGCAGGCGACGTTCCTGGAGACCTACGCCCGCGTGCTGCCGGCGGGCGATATCCTGGCGCACTGCGCGCGGGAGCACGCCGCAGCGCGCTACGAGGACTGGCTGTGCCAGTCCGGCGCCTATCGGTTCTGGGGCGCCCACGTGGCCGGGCAGGGCGCGATGGTGGGCTACGTGATGCTCAGCCCTCCAGACCTGCCTGTTCCGCTGCGGCCCGGCGACCTCGAGATCCGCAGGATCTACCTCCTCTCAAGGTTCCATGGCGGCGGCGTGGGCGCGCGGCTGCTGCAGGCCGCCGTGGACGCGGCACAGGCGCTCGGCGCCCCGCGTGTGCTGCTGAGCGTCTTCGGCGAGAACGCGAACGCCATCGCCTTCTACGCCCGCCAGGGGTTCACCCAGGCGGGCGTGCGGAAGTTCCAGGTGGGCGCCAACACCTATGACGACCTGGTGCTGGCGAGGGCGCTCTAGAGGACGGTCCCTACTGCATCCACTTGGGTTCGGTGCTGCCTGTGGTCACGATGCCGTAGATCAGCCCGATGGCGAGCAGGACGATGGCGGCGACCATGACGACGCCGATCATGCCTTCGAATTTCTCGGCCAGATGCTTGGGTTTGTGGTGACGGACTTCGCCGGTATGCGGCTCGGTATGCATGAGACTTCCTCGCAATCCTGTTGGTGGAGTTCTTGAGCTCCACGCCAGGCTGCGGCAGACGCCAGAGGCGTCCTCCGGAAGTTCGCGAGCCCTCTCGGAAGAGAGCCGGCGGGCCGCCGGAGCGCGCCCTTGCCGCCTGTCTCAGTCAGGCGATTTGTGGATTCTGCGCCTCGAATTCGAGACGGTCAATCAACAAGCGTGGGTGGTAATCTTACCGAACCTAGGATTGCGTCGCACGTGCAGCAGCTGCGCCGTAGATGTCGGGCTCAGCGATCCAGTCGTTCATGGCCCCGACAACTGGGCGGCCGTCGCAGTCGCCGCGCACGAAACTGCCGTTCCAGCGCCGATCGAAGATCGGGATCTCGTAGCGGACCAGGGCGGTGAGCCGGCCGGGAAGCACACGGCTGTCCTTCATCTTCCAGGCGACGGCGCGCGTCGGGCCGGGACGGTCCAGGGTCATGTCGGCGATGGCGGCCTCGGCGCCGTCGATCTGCCAGCCGCCGCTGGCGCCCTTGGCGTGGAGCAGGGCGGTGCAGTTCATGGCGTCGCCCGACAGGAACGAGTAGCAGAACGGCGCGTCGAAGCGGGCCGCCTCCTGGCGCTGCTCGTGGAACTTGGCCAGGCCCTCGTGGACGAACCGGCGGCCGGCGATCTCCACCTCCGCGTGGCAGAAGCCGTAGACTTCCTCGCGGCCCTCCAGCACCTGGGCGCCCAGGGGGCTGACGGCGAGGAACTGGCCGGTGAGCTTGCCGGCGACCGAGCCTGGACCATGGGGCGCGGCGCGGCTTTCGTGGAACTTCAGGTCGGCGGCCAGGCGCACGGCCGGCAGGCCGCCGTCGCGGCGCACCCGAACCAGCTCGGCGTCGGCGCCGGCCGCGCGATACTCGGCGAGCTGCGCCGCGGCCAGGCGGTCGGCCGAGCAGGGCAGGTCATGCGTGGTGAAGGCGTACAGCCGGCCCTCGTGCAGCAGGTGGCACCAGAGCCAGGTCTGGCCCTCGACCGGAAAGCGGCAGAACCGCAAGGTCAGGGCGCTTTGGCCGTCGGGCGTCACCGACATGACCATGGCGGACTCGGAATAGGCCTTGGATCCGCGCACGGCGACGTCCTTTGAGGCGGCGGCGAACGCGCGCCCGGCCGCCAGGGCCGGCGCGGCGGCGATCAGGGCGCGGCGGTCGATCATTGCGGCAGGGTCGTCGCGGGGAAGGGCGGCCGCGGCTGGTCGTCGGGCACGCCCATGGCGCGGCGCAGGCGGTCGATGCGGCCCTTGTTCTCGTCGCGCACGGCGTCGGGCCCGGGCGGGTTCAGCACCTCGCGGTTCAGGAAGCGCAGGGCGTCGCGCATGCGGGCGGTCACCGTCTTGCCGGTGTGGTCGGCGTTGCGGACCAGACGGTATTCGTGGGGCACGCCGTTGTCCCACATGACGCGGTGCAGGAACTCGGTCCCCTCGTCGAGGTGGAACATGTCGAGGTCGCCCACCTCGATGTAGATGGCCAGGTTCGACTTCAGGATCGCCGCCTTGTTGGCCAGCACCATGTTAGCCGGGTTCGAACGTTGCCAGAGGGCCTTGTCGACGGGGTCGCCGAAGATGGTCCGGAAGAACTTGTCGTCGCGCTGGAAGCGGTTGCGCATCTTCACGTCGTCGAAGCTGAGGGCCGGCTCGATGCCGGGCTCCATGGCCGCCAGCCCGCCGAACACCTCGGGATGGTCGAAGCCCAGGCGGAGGCTGCCGAGGCCGCCCATGGAGATGCCGGTGACCACGGTCCTGCTGCGCTGGGGCGAGAGGCCATAGCGGCGGCGGAGTTCGGGGATCATCTCGGAAACCAGGAAGGTCTCCCATTTCTGCGAGCCGTCCTTGAAGTCCATGTAGAGCGAGCGGCCGACGTCGGGCGTCACCACCACGGCGGGCGGGAAGTCGCCGGCCGCCCAGGCCGCCTCCACGGTCGGCTGCATGCGGGCCAGGAAGCCGTTGTCGCCCCCGCCGCCGTGCAGCATCAGGAGCAACGGCAGCTTCTGCGAGGCCTGGTAGCCGTCGGGCAGCAGCACAGAGACCTTCACCGGCGACGGAACCAGCTTCGAGCTGAGCTCGAGGGTCTCCAGCCGCGGCGCGGCCTGGACGGCGCCCGCGATCAGCATCGCCAGCACGGCGCCCAGCACGATCCTCAGCACGCTCGACCTCCCCAGGTTTTGCGCGAGGCTAGCACCGTCGCCCGGGACGCGGGCGGCGGGGCGGCATGGCTCCAGGCTATACGCGGCTTGCGTGCTGGATGTTATATTGGTACCAATGTACCTATGAAGACGATCGAACGAGTTCAGACGGGCGTGCGGATCGAGCGGCGGCTGCTGAAGGTGCTGAAGGGCTTGGCCGAGCACCTGGACATCTCGCTGGGCGACCTGATCGAGGGCATGGCGCTGCACGCCTTCGAGGGGAAGGCGCCGTTCTCGGAGGTCACGCTGGCCAAGATCGAGGGCCTGCGGCGCGTCTACGACCTGGACCTGTCGGCCGCCGACGCCCACCAGCTGACGGAGACGCCCAGATGACTGCGACCCTCGCCCTCTACCTCTACCGCGCGGTGTTCGCGGGCTTCATCGTCTACGCCAGCGCCAAGACCTTCCTGGAGGGCTGGCCCGCGCCGCATGGCGGGGAAGCCTCGGCGCACATGACGCTGTTCATCCGCCTGCTGGCCGGCGCGGAGATCGTGGCGGCGCTGCTGTTCCTCTGGCGGCCGGCCCAGCTCTGGGCAGGCGGCGCGCTGCTGGCGATCTTCGCCATCGCCGTGGTGGTCGACCTGACCCACGGCGGCGTGCCGGCGCGGTTCGCGTACTACGGCGCCACGGTCCTGATCGTGATGTTCCTGGACAACCAGCTGCGCCAGGCGCCGCTCGCCGCCTGAGCATGGACTTCCGGCGCGTCCGGCGTCACACCGGGCGCGCACTTCCGGAGGCGCGCATGGTCAATCTCGACGACTACATCGACGACGGCGAGGAGGGCCCGGACACCGCGGCCGACTTCGCGGCGCTGAAGGGCTGCCTGAAGGCGCTGGCCGACGCGATCGCCAGCACGAACCTCGCCGTGATCAACGGCGCCCAGGGCGACGTCCAGGCGGCGACCCAGCGGGTGCAGGCCTCCATAGGCGCCCTGAAGCGCTTCCACGACGCGATGAAGGTCCTGGAAGCCGGGACCGAGGACGAAGAGGCGGAAGAGACCGAGGAGGAATAGGCCTCCCGCCAAAATTGCTCGTCATCGCCCGGCTTGTCCGGGCGACCCATGATCTCCGTGGTCCAGAAATGAAAGCGGCGCCGCCGAAGCTACCCGGCGACGCCTGCGATCATGGGTGGCCCGCCATTCGGCGGCAAGGATTCCGGACGCAAAGCGTCCGGAGGGCCGGGCCATGACGAGCAACTACAAGCGCTAAGCGTAGCTCTGCAGCGGCCGGACCTCGAGCGGGGCCTCGGCCGTGGCCGCGATGGCCCGGGCGGCGGCCAGCGCCGCGGGCGTGGTCGTGAAGTAGGGGATCTTCATCATCAGGGCGCTGCGGCGGATCTCGAATGAGTCCATCAGCGACTGCTTGCCCTCGGTGGTGTTGAAGACCAGCTGCACCTCGCCGTTCTTCATGTGGTCGACGATGTGCGGGCGGCCTTCCAGCACCTTCTTGACCACTTCGACGGCGACGCCCTTCTCGGTGAGGTAGGCGGCGGTGCCCGAGGTGGCCAGGATGCGGAAGCCCTGGGCCGAGACGATCTGCGCGGCCTCGAGGATCCAGTCCTTGTCGCTGTCCTTCACCGAGATGAAGACGCAGCCCTTGGACGGCAGCACCGTGCCGCCGCCGAGCTGGCTCTTGGCGAAGGCGCGGGCGAAGGCGGGGCCGGGCCCCTCGCCGGCACGGATCCAGTCGAGGCCCATGACCTCGCCCGTCGAGCGCATCTCGGGGCCCAGGATCGTGTCGACGCCGGCGAAGCGGGCGAACGGGAAGACCGCCTCCTTCACCGCGATGTGGTCGTAGGGCTTCTGGGCCAGGCCGAAGTTGCCGAGCGGATGGCCGGCCATGACCTTGGCGGCGATGGCGGCGACGGGCTCGCCGATGGTCTTGGCCACGAACGGCACCGTGCGGCTGGCGCGCGGGTTCACTTCCAGGACGTAGATGCGCGGGCTGGCGCTCTGCGGCTCCTCGATGGCGAACTGGACGTTCATCAGGCCGCGCACGTTCAGCGCCTTGGCCATGGCTTCCGTCTGGCGCTTCAGTTCGGCGACGGTCTCGTCCTTCAGCGAGAAGGGCGGCAGCGAGCAGGCCGAGTCGCCCGAGTGCACGCCCGCTTCCTCGATGTGCTCCATGACGCCGGCCACGAAGACCTCGCCGTCGGCGTCGCAGATGGCGTCCACGTCCACCTCGGTGGCGCGGCTGAGGTACTGGTCGATCAGCACGGGGCTGTCACCCGACACCTGCACGGCGGTGTTGATGTAGCGTTCGAGCTGTTCGTCGTCGCGAACGATCTCCATGCCGCGGCCGCCCAGCACGTAGGAGGGACGGATCACGACCGGGTAGCCGACCTTGTGCGCGGCCTCGAAGGCCTCGTCGCGGCTGCGGGCCAGCGCGTTGACCGGCTGGGCGATCTTCAGCTTGTGCAGCAGCTGCTGGAAGCGCTCGCGGTCCTCGGCCAGGTCGATGGCGTCGGGGCTGGTGCCGAGGATCGGGATGCCCGCGTCCTCCAGCGGCTTGGCCAGCTTCAGCGGGGTCTGGCCGCCGAACTGGACGATCACGCCCAGGAGCTCGCCGCGGGCGCGCTCGGTCTCGATCAGCTCCAGCACGTCCTCGGCCGTCAGCGGCTCGAAGTAGAGGCGGTCGGAGGTGTCGTAGTCGGTCGAGACGGTCTCGGGGTTGCAGTTCACCATGATCGACTCGACGCCGATCTCGTCCAGCGCGAAGGCCGCGTGGCAGCAGCAGTAGTCGAACTCGATGCCCTGGCCGATCCGGTTCGGGCCGCCGCCCAGGATGATCGCCTTCTTCAGGTCGCTGGGCTCGCTCTCGCAGTCGGGAACCTGGCCCAGGGCGCCGGACTCGTAGGTCGAGTACATGTACGGCGTGTCGGCCCGGAACTCGCCGGCGCAGGTGTCGATGCGCTTGAAGACCGGGCGCACGCCCAGGGCGCGCCGCTGCTCGCGGACTTCCTTCTCGGTGGTGTGGGTCAGCTTCGCCAGCCGGGCGTCGGAGAAGCCCTGGGCCTTCAGCTTGCGGAAACTGGCGGCGTCGGTGGGCAGGCCGCCGTCGCGGACCTGGCCCTCGGTCTTCACCAGCGCCTCCAGCTGGCGCAGGAACCAGGGCTCGTAGCTGCAGGCGCCGTGGATCTCGTCGACCGTCAGGCCGTGGCGGAACGCCTGGGCGATGACGCGCAGGCGGTCCGGCGTCGGCTGGGCCAGCGCGCGCAGCACCGAGGCGTGGCGCATCTCGGGGTCGTCGCCGCCGGGGATGTCGATCTCGTCCAGGCCGGTCAGGCCGGTCTCCAGGCCGCGCAGGGCCTTCTGCAGGCTCTCGGCGAAGGTGCGGCCGATGGCCATGACCTCGCCCACCGACTTCATCTGGGTGGTCAGGTAGGGCTCGGAGCCCGGGAACTTCTCGAAGGCGAACCGCGGGATCTTGGTGACCACGTAGTCGATGCTGGGCTCGAACGAGGCGGGCGTGGCGCCCGTGATGTCGTTCATCAGCTCGTCCAGCGTGTAGCCGACGGCGAGGCGCGCGGCGACCTTGGCGATCGGGAAGCCGGTGGCCTTGGAAGCCAGCGCCGAGGACCGCGACACGCGCGGGTTCATCTCGATGACCACCATGCGGCCGTCGGCGGGGTTCACCGCGAACTGGACGTTGGAGCCGCCGGTCTCGACGCCGATCTCGCGCAGCACGTCGATCGAGGCCTTCCGCATCCGCTGATATTCCTTGTCGGTCAGCGTGAGCGCGGGGGCGACGGTGATGGAGTCGCCGGTGTGGACGCCCATCGGGTCGATGTTCTCGATGGAGCAGACGATGATGCAGTTGTCGGCCTTGTCGCGGACGACCTCCATCTCGTACTCCTTCCAGCCGAGCACGCTCTCCTCGATGAGCACCTCGGTGGTGGGCGAGAGGTCAAGGCCGCGTTCCACGATCTCGCGGAATTCCTCGACGTTGTAGGCGATGCCGCCGCCGGTGCCGGCCAGGGTGAAGGACGGGCGGATGATCGCGGGCAGGCCCACGAGCTCCAGGCCGATCATGGCCTCGTCCATGCTGTGGGCGGCCTTGGACCGCGGGCTCTCCAGCCCGATCTTGTCCATGGCGTCGCGGAATTTCTGGCGGTCCTCGGCCTTGTCGATGACGTCGGCCTTGGCGCCGATCATCTCGACGCCGAACTTCTTGAGCACGCCGCGCTCCTCGAGGGCGAGGGCGGTGTTCAGCGCGGTCTGGCCGCCCATGGTGGGCAGCAGCGCGTCCGGGCGCTCCTTCTCGATGATCTTCTCGACCATCTCGGGCGTGATCGGCTCGATGTACGTCGCGTCGGCGACGTTCGGGTCGGTCATGATCGTCGCCGGGTTCGAGTTCACCAGGACGATCCGGTAGCCCTCGGCGCGCAGCGCCTTGCAGGCCTGGACGCCGGAGTAGTCGAACTCACAGGCCTGGCCGATGACGATCGGGCCGGCGCCGATGATCAGGATCGAGGAGATGTCGGTGCGTTTGGGCATTGGTCTCGCGCGAAGAGGCGGCCGCGCCGCTATGAGCGCGCCGACACCGGTCAGAACTGCAGGTTAAGGCGCCCAAATAGAGAGGGAGGCCCCCCGGCGCAAGCGGACTCACGGGGCAGAGCGACGCAGTTCGGAAACCGGCATTTGGTTCCCGGAAATTTCTCTTTCGAATCACGCAACTAAGCGGGGCCTCGGGCTCTATCCATCTGAGCGTCGGCGTTCGGCGTTCGCTGACACGCGGAGTCCCCATGAGCCTGCTCGACAGAATCCCGACCCTCAGCGACGACGAGGTCGTGAACCTGCTGGCGAACGCCCGGCGGCTGGGCGAGACGGGCGACGACAAGCAGAGGGCCGCCGCGGCCGAGCTGCTCCCCGCCCTGGAGGCCGAGGCCGAGCAGCGCCACAGCGAGCGCATGGAACGCGCCAAGGCCAAGCGTGCCGCGACGCGCAAGGCGACGCTGAAGGCGGCGGCAGCGTAAATCGAACGAAGTTACAGGAAATCGCGATATGTATCGATCATCGTTGAGGTGACGGTGGCGCATATCCACGTTCGAATATAACACGCATTAAGCTTAGCTTTATTCGTAAGCTTGACTGTATGTGACGAAAACTGACGACGTTGAAACCGTTCTAGAAACCTAGCGGCTCGAAGTGCGGGGTCTGCTTTCAGGAACATCCCCGTCACGCATGGGGATCTAGGATGAATTCACACAAGACGCGGCTGCTGGCCGGAACGCTGCTGTCCGGCCTGATGGCGGCCGTCGCGCCGGGGCTGGCCCAGGCCCAGGCGACCACGCCGGCGGCCGGCTCGACCGTCGACGAGCTGGTGGTGACCGGCTCTCGCATTGCGCGGCCCAACTACGAGCAGCCCACGCCGATCACCACGATCACGCAGGAGGCGCTGCAGAACTCCGGCACCACCAGCCTGGGCGACGTGCTGGCCCAGCTGCCGGCGCTGGCCTCGACGGGCACGGTCCGCGCCAATTCCGATTCGGGCGCCAACGTCGGCGGCCTGAGCTTCCCCGACCTGCGCGGCCTGGGCACGTCGCGCACCCTGACGCTGGTCAACGGCCAGCGGCATGTGGGCGGCGACGCCGGCGACACGGCGGTCGACCTCAACACCATCCCGACGGCGCTGGTCGACCGGGTGGACGTGATCACCGGCGGCGCCTCGGCCATCTACGGTTCGGACGCCGTGTCGGGGGTGATCAACATCATCCTGAAGGACAATTTCGAGGGCCTGCAGCTCGACCTGCAGGGCGGCCAGCCGCTGAACGGCGCCTACGGCCAGAACTATTCGCTCTCGGTGACGGGCGGCCGCAACTTCGCCGACGATCGTGGCAACGCGACCCTGACGTTCTTCGCCGACAAGCAGGAGCGGGTGAAGGCGACCCAGATCGACGGCCTGGCCGACTGGGGCGTGGTCGAGAACCCCGACAACACGGGCCCCGCCGACGGGATTCCGGACTTCGTCTACCGACCGTACATCCAGACGGAATTCTTCCACAAGTATGGCTCGCTGATCGACGCGAACACCCTGACGCCGGTCACCGGCTTCGACGCGGCCGGCAACCCGGTCGCCTATCCGCCGCGCACCGGCACCAACAACCTGTTCTACGGCTCGTTCGCCCAGCCTTGCCCGGTCTGCTACTCGACCGACGGGGAGACCACGCTGATCCCGCGCACCACGCGCTACGGGGCGTACGGGACCCTCCGCTACCAGATCACGCCGAACATCCGCTTCCGCGGCGACCTGAAGCTGGTCGAGACCAAGACGCTGGACACGTTCAGCTCGTCGTTCACGACGTTCGAGTACCTGCTGGACAACGACAACGCGTTCATCTCGCCCGGCCTGCGCACGATCCTGAACCAGAACCCGGACAGCGTCTTCTACGTCGACCGGATCAACCAGGACATCGGCGGCCGCAACGCGAACACGCGCCGGCGGACGTTCCGCACCGTAGTGCAGCTGGACGGCGACTTCGACGGCGGCTTCTCCGACGTGAAGTGGGACCTGTCCTACAACTTCGGCCGCACCAAGAACCGCTTCAAGGGCTTCAACGGCCTGATCCCCGGCAACTTCAACGCCGCGATCGACGCGGTGCGAGATCCCGCCAGCGGGCAGATCCGCTGCCGCAAGGACGCGTCGGCGACCTGGTATCCCGGCTATGCGCCGCCCGACCCGTCGATCCTGACCGGCGAGACCTGTGTGCCGTTCAACCTGTTCGGCGCCCAGAACAGCCGCGAGGCGATGGACTACGTCACCTTCGAGGAGCTGCGCACGCACACCATCACCCAGCAGGTGGCGTCCGCCACGGCGACCTTCGACAGCTCGCGGTTCTTCAGCCTGCCCGGCGGACCGCTGAAGTTCGCCGGCGGCTTCGAATGGCGGCGTGAGGAGAGCAAGAACATCAACGACCCGTTCGTGAAGAGCGGGCTGACCGAGAGCGCCGCCCAGCCGGACGCCTTCGGCGGCTTCGAGGTCAAGGAGGCCTTCCTGGAGGCCGAGGCGCCGCTCCTGCGCGACGCGCCCTTCGCCCGCGAGCTGACGCTGAACGCCGCCATCCGCCAGGCCGACTACAGCCACGCCGGCAACGCCACGGCCTACATGATCCGGGGGACCTGGTCGCCGGTTCGCGACCTGACGTTCCGGGGCACCTATTCCAAAGCCACCCGCGCCCCGAACATCACCGAGGCGTTCCTGCCGGCGACGCCGGGCTTCAACGGCATCTTCGATCCCTGCGAGGCCTCGTCGATCACCGCCAACCCCAACCGGGCGGCCAACTGCGCGGCGCTGGGCGTGACGTTCCAGCAGGCGACCGACAACCAGTTCGCGGGCGTCACCAGCGGCAACCAGAACCTGCGGCCGGAGCGGGCGGAGACCTGGACGGTTGGCTTCATCGCCCAGCCGCGGTTCCTGCCAGGCTTCTCGCTGTCGCTGGACTACTACGACATCGTCATCCGCGACGCGATCAGCTTCCTCGACCCGCAGGACGCCGCCGACAAGTGCGTGGACGGCCCGGCGCTGGCCACCGAGTACTGCGCGCTGATCATCCGCGATCCGGCCACGGCGCAGATCACCTCGTACCTGTCGACCTATCTGAACCAGGCCAAGCTGGCGACGGCCGGCTACGACCTGCAGATGTCGTACAGCCACGGCGTGGACGACTGGACCTCGGGAATGGGGCCGCTCAGCCGCCTCGACGGCCGGATCACCGGCTCGGTGACGCTGAACTATATCGAGAAGCTGCGGCAGTTCGCGTTCCAGGACTTCCCGGACACGGTCGACCGGCAGGAAGCCGAGATCGGCAACCCGCGCTGGTCGTTCATCTCGAGCCTGAGCTACGCCCAGGGGCCGGTGACGCTGACCTGGGAGAGCCAGTTCCTGGACCGGTCGCGCCGGAACAAGGAGCGCACGCTGGAGCGCAACGACCGGCCCTACGTGGAGAGCGTCTGGTACCACGACCTGATCGGGAAATACCGGTTCGAGGCAGCCGGGGGCCAGATGGAGGCCTTCGTCGGGGTGAACAACATCTTCGACAAGACCATCCCAGTCGGCCTGACCGGCAACAACGCGGTGGCCGGCGACGCGTCGTACGACATCCTCGGCCGCTACCTGTTCGCGGGCCTGCGCGCGCGGTTCTAGCGTTGGCGGCGCGTGGCGCATGGGGCAACCTCGCTCCATGCGCCACGCTCCAGCTTCGGTCCTCGCCCTTCTGGTCCTCGCCGCACCGGCCGCCGCCCAGGTCCCACCCGAGCCTGGCAAGCCCGTGGTGGTGGACGCCACGCTTTCGGGGCAGCCGATCCGGGCGGCGCAGGGCGAGGTGCGCTACACGATCACCCAGGGCGTGGTCCCCGCCGGCGGCGGCATTCCGCCGCACAAGCATCCGTATCCGCGGCTGGTGAACGTGCTGGCCGGGCGGCTGAGGGTGACGAATCTCGACACCGGGCAGGTGCGCGAACTGAAGGCCGGCGATTGGCTGGTGGATGCGGTCGAGCAATGGCACGAGACCGCCGTGGTCGGGAACGAACCCGTCCGCCTGCTCACGATAGACCAAGCGCCTCCAGGGGCGGTGGTGACAATTCCCAGGAACCCCTGACACGGGAGCGCTTGCGTCTTCTGCGCGAGACGGGCAGCTTCGCCACAACGAGTTCGCCGACCGGGCGACGTAACTTAAGGGTCTGCCTTGGCCGCCGCTGCGACGACAAACGACAGCCTCTCACCGCTTATGACGCGTATCGCCAATGGTGAGCGCGACGCCCTGCGACAATTGTACGAGGCCACCTCCGCGAAGCTTTTTGGCGTCTGCCTTCGTATCCTCTCCGACCGCGAGGAGAGTGAGGACGTTTTGCAGGACGTGTACGTCACCATATGGCGACGGGCCGACCGTTTCGACGGCGCCCGCGCGAGCGTGATGACCTGGGTGTCCACCATCGCGCGTAACCGGGCGATCGACCGCCTGCGGGCGCGTGGGCCGATGGCCTACGCCGAGCCGGTCGACGAGCTGGAAATCCCCGACGGCCAGGACAGCGCCGAGACGCTGCTGTCCGCCGCGGACGATCGGAATCGGCTGGCCGGATGCATGTCGGAACTCGACGATCGCACCCAGTCGGTGATCCGGACGGCATTTTTTGAAGGGGTCACTTACGAAGCCTTAGCCAAGCGCATGGATGCTCCGCTGGGCACCGTCAAAAGTTGGATCCGTCGGGGACTAGCGAAGCTGAAGGGGTGCCTCCAGTCATGAGCGAAG